>CDZD01016367.1_pt1 | contig 274485 bp, 256 predicted proteins | sample 554771 | NCBI WGS metagenome assembly CDZD01 (sample SAMEA3182069, study PRJEB8094) | gut metagenome | biome: human; feature: gut; material: Stool; isolation source: human stools | place: Canada | collected 2011-11-08
ATCATTCTTGGAGAAATCGGTGACATTCGCCGTTTTCACAGTTGCAAAGCACTCAATGCTTATGCCGGCAATGATGCTCCGCCATATCAGTCCGGACAATTCGAGAGCCGGAATCGTCACATCTCCAAACGTGGCAACCCGGCTCTCAGAAAAGCTTGTTTTGAGGTAATGCAGGCTCTCAAACTGACAAAACCTCAGGACGATCCTGTTTACCTTTTTCTGCTCAAAAAGGAACAGGAAGGGAAACCATACAACGTAGCCAAAATGGCTGCCGTCAATAAGTTTCTGCGGATCTACTACGCTCGTGCAATGGAGTTGTACAAGTAAATCTGTCCGCTTTCATTATAGCTGTTAACTGCCGGCCTGCAACAGCAGGTCTTATTAAGGTTACTCTCTTTTTTGTTCTCAAGGTTCTCGAAATCTTCAAAAATCTGCTTGACAAACATTAGCAAGATTTGTTAATTTGTCTTATTATAGCACATATAACCCCCTTCACAATAAAAAAGAGCAACCGAATTTTCCCGATTACTCTCTGTTCATTACTTGCATGATAATAATATCATAGCTTCCTTTTCAAAAAAGTCTCAATACCGTAGCCAAACCGTAGTCATTCCGTATATATTTGTAACTTTTTGTAAGTCGTTTTTCTTGCCACAATAATAATACCATCTCTTATTTGAAAAAGAAAGATACACGTGGTTAGTTCTTCCACTCGTTACATTTCAGGTGCTTACCACACAGACTTACCACTTTTCTTACCACTTTGAATCACGGTTTTGTGATATAAATCAAGCATTTCCGCCACTTTCCAGCCCTTACTTCTCATCAACCACCTGGAAGATGTAAACTTTTAGCTGATAGCTTTTATAATTTTCTTCTCATGATCTTTGGTAAATTCACTCAATTCATACGATCGGATTCTCTTATTGACTAATATAGGAATCACAAATCCATTTTTTACCAGTATCATCAGTCTGTTAATAATCGTTTTATTTGTTACCGACAATTCTCTGCTAATTTCAATCGGAGTAAACTCTCCCCGATAGTTTTTCATTAAAAACAGTAACAGCTCCCTTTCTTTCCCTTTCAGAAAAGATAGACTTCCTGCAATATCTTCCTCCTCAGAAGCCAACTGTAAGTCACAGACTTTTCCCGAATACAGTTTCACCATTCGCAGAAAATAATTAATCCAGATCTCCGGATGCGGAGGATTCTCTCTTCCGGAATAATACAATGCCGGAAGTCCCATCTGAATGGATTCATAATATTCATCTATATCGTATGCAAAATATTCTTCTAACGATCCGATTCCATTAAATCCGTAACCGTTCAAGTCCATAATATAACCGGATAACAGTCTTACCGTTCTGCCATTGCCATCTTCGAACGGGTGTATTGTCACTAATTGATAATGTACCACTGCTGCTATGATCAGAGGGTGGTCATCCGTTGTATTTACATACTCCACTAATTCATCCAAAAGTCCCGGAATGTCACAATATTCCGGGGGAATATAATCCGGATTTCCTGTTTTGGAATCATACACTGCAAACAGAACTCCGGGCGGCATAGGTCCTCTGAAACCTATTTTTTCTTTGGAAGCCCCCTTTTCCACCAGTTTTTGTACATCTAAAATAAGTCTCTTGGAAAATTTTTCTTTATTCTTAACCTTTTCTTCGAGATAATTCAATGCCAAAAAATAATTCCGGACCTCCTGCTCCGGTTTCAGATAATGCTTTCTTTCATCACTTTCTATTACTTCGTTCACCTGTTTTTCCGACAAGGGATTTCCCTCTATCTTGTTCGAGGCATACGAACTTTTTTTCTTTGAATTTTTGCGAAGCTTATTCATAACTGTTTTGGAGAGCTTTACAGACGATACTTTATATCTGTTCTGCTCAATTTCTGTAATATATCTTAATATTTCATTCGTTAAAGTCACTTTTATCATATAAAAAGCCTCCCTTTCAAATATTATTATAACTAAAAGTGAGAACTTTTTCCATTAATATTTCACTATTTTTTCACTATTTTTCACTTCTACTTCTCATCAACGCCCTGAAAGATATCGAACTTCAAAAGTTATTCGTTTCATCTCATCTGTCAGCGTACTTTCTCGTACATAGCAAGCGTGACAGATGATAAACATCTATGGGCCAAGGCTATCGCCCTGGACGGACTAGGGTGCTTCGCACCTTTTTTCATACAAAAATAATTTTTGTATGATCCTTACAAACTGGAATTTGTACTTTGAATATATCAATTTGCTTTTGACGTAGGTTTATATTTCAGGCAAATTAAGATAGCCACAAGCAGAAACACGCCCAAGTTCAAAATATCCTGTGCTAAACAAATAAAATCTAATATAATTCTTTTTGGGATATTCTCACAAAAATGACCTGGTATTCTAACAAAGATATCCCATATAGCATGAAATATCATACACAATACGATGTTATTGGAATGCAAGTAAATTGCTGCTAAAAACACTCCGAATGCACTAGAATATAGAGATTGCCATATGCAAGCAATAATATTTCCATTGAAAACAGTTGAGGAATATTTGGATAAATATATGCCGGTAGAATAAAGACAATTTAACGATGACGAGGGGCGACTTATCTCTCCCCTCTATCTTTGTTACGCTAAATCCTTTGCGTCTATTTTTGTTTATTCACAGCGTGGTTAAGTATATTTAACAAACATAGCACAAAGCATAGTGTACTCGGGAAAAGCAGACCAATTCGCATACCCACATTAATACTACCTCCAAACATGTCCGCAACCCTTCCTACAATGGCTGGGCCTATGCTTCCTCCAAGATCACCTGCCATAGCTAAAAGTGCAAACATTGCAGTTCCTCCGGTTGGAAATGCCTTGGAAGAGATACTGATTGTACCAGGCCACATGATTCCCACAGAAAACCCACATACAATACATCCGGCAAGTCCAATAATCGGATTATCTGAAAATGATGCTAATAAATAACATACAAAACATAAGATACCGGAACCAATCATAAACCTGTTCAGATTCATTTTATCACTGGCTTTTCCAAATAACACTCGTGAGATACCCATAGTCACTGCAAACATACAAGGTCCGGCAATATCTCCTATTGCCTTTGAAAAGCCTAATGCTGATTCTGCGTACGCTGATGCCCATTGTGCCATGGCAAGCTCTGATGCCCCGGAACAGACCATCATAACGATAGCAATCAAGAACATAGGATTTGAAAATAATTTTCTGATTCCCATTCCCTGTCCTTCCTCTACTAATAATTCAATTGGACAAGTAGCAAAATTGTAAATATTGATAGCAGGAATTATTGCAAAACTAACAGCAAGCCATTTCCAGCTGTCTATTCCAAATATCATAAGGAATACAGTCGAAACAAGTATGGTTCCAACTGCTCCCCAACAATAAAAGGAATGCAGAAGGCTCATAGTAGCCTCCTTGTTTTCAAACGGACATGCTTCCACAATAGGACTTCCTAAAACCTCAATTAATCCGCTTCCAATCGCATATAAGATTACGCTTATAATAATACCAGCAAACGGAGACGGCATTATTTCCGGCAATAATGCCAAACCTGCAAGACCTGCAGCTGAACAAACCTCAGAAGCAACGATACATACTCTATATCCGATTTTATCCACGTACTTGGCACAAAACAAATCAACCAAAAGCTGTGTAAAGAAAAAGAATGTTGATATCAGGGCAATGTTTCCAAGTGAAATATCGTAATCAGTATGAAATTTCAAAAATAGTAATGGTGCAAAATTTGCAGCAACCGCCTGCGTAATAAATCCTAAGTAACATGCTAATTTTGTTTTTTATAATTCTTCATCATTTTTCTCCTCTTTGTTTTTAGATAATGCTTATCTCCACATCAAACACTTCTCTCATATAATGCACCTTAATATGTTAGTCCATAATTTACGATATTTGTGTACTCATTACAATCATATAGAACTATATAGCAATTCTGTTTGTTTTTCACTATATAATTTCATAAATATACTGTATAATATCGTAAAACGGACTGTTCGGGAGGGGACTGCCATGTCACAGAAAGAAAAGAAAAAACTCGTAAGTATAAAAACCGATGATACATTGATGGAAACTGCTATACACGGAGCTCATCTTTTCCCATACAAGCTTTATGATGAAAACATAACAGATTATGACTTTAACTGTATTGACTGGCATTGGCATACTGAATTTGAATTTGTATATATCGAATCCGGTATGGTTCACTTTAATGTAGGAGAAGATGATTTTGACATGTCCGAAGGACAAGGAATCTTTATCAATTCCAGAGTTCTTCATAAAATGCATTCCGAAAATGATGCTGTAATTCCAAATTTTCTCTTTCTTCCGTCTCTGATTGCTCCGACAGAAAGCTTAATCTATCAGAAATTTGTATTACCATTTCTCAACTCATCTTTGGATTATTACATTTTTTCAAATTCACAGGAATGGCAGGTAAAAATTCTGTCTGAAATTCAAGCACTTATTCAGCTTAGCAGAAGTGAAGAAAATGAACTACAAATATCCATTCAGCTACAAAAGATATGGGCACTCATAACTTCAAATGTAATACGTCTCCCTAAAACTCAAAACATGAATTCTTCATCACTTGCACGATTACAAATGATGATGCAGTATATACACTCGAATTATTCTGAAAGCATTTCTCTTTTGGAGATTGCCAGAGCCGGGAAAGTGAGTATCAGTACTGCCTTGAATTTATTTCGTAATGTACTGGATACATCTCCTGTCAACTATCTGATATGCTACAGGTTAAAAAAAGCTGCATTACTTCTTACTAATACAGAAAAAAAAATAAGTGCCATTTCAACAGAAACCGGATTCAATAATACAGATTATTTCTGTAAAACATTTAAAAGAATATATTCATTGACTCCTACAGAGTATAGAAACATAAAGAAATAATTTATAACAGGCAGAGGATATGGATTTATTTTCGGATGATGATATCGAAGAAGGTGTTCAGCCAATTTCACACGAAGATTACCAGAGGTTAATAAAATACCTTGAAGAAAAGAATCCCCCAGCAATACTGCCAATTCAGATAGCATATTACGCAGGACTTCGCATCGGTGAGGTTTGTGGTCTTACATGGCAGGATATTAATCTTGAGGAACAATACCTGACTATCAAGAGAAGTATCCGTTATGATGGAGCTATACACAAGAACATTATTGGACCTACCAAACGAAGAAAAGTAAGAATTGTTGACTTCGGAGCTACGCTATCAGGCATATTGAAAGAAGCAAGAAAAGAACAGCTTAAAAACCGGATGCAGTATGGTGAACACTATCACCTAAATTACCACAAAGAAGTACAGGACAAAAACAGAGTGTATTATGAATATTATCATCTGGATGGAACACAGGATGTTCTTGAAGAATATAAGGAAATATCGTTTGTCTGCTTAAGACCTGACGGTTGCCTTGAATTACCAAGTACACTCGGCGTTGTTTGTCGAACAGTTTCCAATAAACTGGATGGATTTGAAGGATTTCATTTTCACCAGTTGCGACACACCTACACAAGCAACCTTCTGGCAAATGGAGCAGCACCAAAGGATGTGCAGGAACTGTTAGGGCACTCAGATGTCAGTACCACCATGAATGTCTATACACACTCTACAAGAAAAGCCAAGCGGGAATCTGCAAGGTTACTTGATAAAGTGGCAGGCAATGACTAAATAAAACTTTCCCTTATTTCCCTTACGATTATCTCATAAGGGCAAAAATAAGGGAAAATACCTATCGTTTCGCTAATGCACAGGCTGGAAAGCCTGTAAAATAGGGAAAGTTAGAAATATATTTCGGCAAACTGGAATTTATGGAGGAAAATAGTAATGGCACTGTTCCTACAGATTATATATATAGTAATTTTAATATTTCAAATAATATTATTTGTGATAACCATTCGCAAGAAAACAAAAAAACTTTGGCGGATATTGTTTTCGGCAGAACTAATTCCGCTGCTCATATCCATAGGACTGATGATTTACTATAATAATCTTCCTGGATATGGATTTATGCCAGGACTAACTTATTTGGGAGAAGTATTGTTTAGTTTTGGAGCGGTTGTTTTGTACTGTATAAGTTTCCTGATTTCTATATGCAGTTATATTGCAATTTCAAATAAACAAACTTAATTTGAGGTATTCCACTTGTGTGTTTATTTGAGTTCCTTGAATGAGTTTAAATATAATGTTAAAATTTTAAAGAAGTTGGCGTGTAGTTGAATAGAAAGAGAAATCGGAAGTTACCGCTGCGGTGCTATTCGTTACATGGAATCCATCTTCTGCCAGCATGTTAAAGTACTTTGATATCCTCAGCATACATTGACAGACATTTAGTTAGGGAATAAAATAAAAAGATAGTATACAGGATATGTCATGTATGCCCAGGCAGTTACTGTATAAAGACTGTAAGTTACCGCCGGTACTTAGATGGCGTTCTTTGACATCTTATGTACCGTTGCGGTAATTTCCAAGCGGAAGCGGGTCTGCATACAGTAACTGCAGGGCAGGCAATAATATAGACATAGAAAGGATTCTCCCATGAAGTGGACAAAATTCAAAGTGAAAACCATAACCGATGCCGAGGACATCATCATTTCCTCTCTGTATGATTTAGGGCTGGAGGGCGCACAGATTGAGGACAAGGTGCCGCTTACCGCTCTGGAAAAGGAGCAGATGTTTGTGGACATCCTGCCGGAGGGACCTGCGGATGACGGCATTGCGTACTTAAGCTTTTTTGTGGAAGAAAAAGAGGACGGCGGACTGACGCTGAACGGCGAAGATACCACCGTGGACGCCATTCTTTCCATGGTAAAGGAAGAACTGGACAGCCTGAGGCAGTTCATGGACATCGGTGAAGGCAGCATCACCGTGGATGAAACCGAGGACATTGACTGGATAAACAACTGGAAGCAGTATTTCCACCAGTTCTACATAGACGATATTCTGGTTATCCCTTCCTGGGAAGAAGTGGAAGTAAAGGATAAGGACAAGTTAGTGCTGCACATTGACCCCGGTACGGCTTTCGGCACCGGTATGCATGAAACCACGCAACTCTGCATCCGCCAGTTGAAAAAGTATGTGACACCGGAGACAAATCTCCTGGATGTGGGGACCGGAAGCGGCATTTTAGCCATTCTTTCCCTGATGTTCGGGGCAAAGCATGCCGTAGGTACGGACCTTGACATCTGCGCCGTGGATGCGGTGCGGGAAAACTGCGAAAGCAACGGCATTGACCCCGCCAACTTTGAAATGATGATCGGCAACATCATCACGGATAAGGAAATTCAGGACAGAGTGGGCTATGACTGCTACGATATCGTAGTGGCAAATATTTTGGCGGATGTGCTGGTACCTCTGACCCCGGTGATTGTGAACCAGCTAAAGAAGGGCGGCATTTACATTACCTCCGGTATCATTGACGACAAGGAGCAGACCGTAGTGGATGCGGTGAAGGCAGCCGGCTTAGAGGTTCTTGACGTTACCTACCAGGGCGAATGGGTCAGCGTTACCGCCAGAAAAAATTAAGGAAATTCAAATTCATGTTATGAGGGAGGACACAAATGGGAAACATTAAAAAAGTAATGGAAAAAACAGCTCCGGCATTGGGCCTCAAATACGATGCCAAAAGACTGGTGGTTTACGGCAATCACAGAGGATTTACCACCGTCATCCAGCTTTTACAGCAATCCAACAACGTGCCGAAGGTCTGGATAAGCCTGATGGCGGCAACCGCACAGGGAACACCGCTCAGCGGCTTTGAAATCCAGAATCTGCCCATGCCGAAGGGCGTGGAAGTGTCTGTGGCACAGTACAGTATCGGCATTTCCGTACCCTTAAAGGGGAATAATGATGCCATAACGGGAAATATTACCACCGCACTCCGTACCGTTTTGGATTATGTAATGGCACAGGGCGGCGTAAACTGCGATGAAAACGGTATGCCCAATATGACGGAGGTATGGCGTGCCAAAGGAAACTACATGATTTTAAGCCCTGAAGGAGCGGTTTCCCTGCGCAACCGCATGAGCATGGAGGCTTCCGCCCTTGCTATGAAGAAGGAAAACTATGTGCTGGGTATTTTAGGCGCACTGGCAGGTTCCGTGGTAGGAGCTTTGGTTATTTTCCTGATTGCCAGACTGGGTTATGTTTCCATGTGGGCAGGCGTGCTGCTCGGACTTGCGGTTATTTTCGGTTATAAAAAGCTGGCAGGCAAGATGTCCGTAGCGGGTCTTGTTATCTGTGCGGTTATTTCTCTTGCCATGACCTATGTGGCATTCCTGTTTGACTGCGCCACCACCCTGTATTTTGCATGGGATGGCCTGCTTTCCTTCGGAGAATGTCTGGTGGACCAGAAATTCTATTATGATTTAGCCGGAGCAAGCGGTGGCTATTACGGTAATCTGGTGCTGATGATGCTGTTCAGTATGGGCGGTGCCATCGGTTACGGCGTAGCCCAGTATCAGGGTCAGAAGGATGAGCGGGAGATATACCGTTTAAATTAAGTCCGGCAGAATGAGGAAGCAGACATGTATCATTTTTTCGTGGAACCGTCCCAGATACATACAGATGACAATACTGTCGTTATTCTGGGCAGCGATGTGAATCATATTAAAAACGTACTGCGCATGAAGCCCGGTGAAGAAATTGCCGTCAGCAACGGCGGGGACGGCAGGGAATACCGCTGCGGCATTAAAGAACTGAATGAGGAGAGCATCCTCTGCGAACTTCGCTTCATAAAAGAAGACGGCGTGGAGCTTCCGTCAAGAGTCCACCTTTATCAGGGGCTTCCCAAGGCGGACAAGATGGAACTTATCATCCAGAAAACCGTGGAGCTCGGCGTAGCGGAAATAATTCCGGTAGCCATGAAGCGCTGCGTGGTGAAGCTGGATGATAAAAAGGGCAGACAGAAAACGGAGCGCTGGCAGGCGATTGCGGAGGCGGCCGCCAAGCAGAGCAAGCGCGGCATCATTCCCGTTGTCAGAGAGCCCATTTCTTTTGCGGAAGCAGTAAAAGAGGCATCCGATATGGAAGTAAAGCTTCTGCCCTATGAGCTGGCGGAGGGCATGGGCGCCACCAGAAAAATTCTGGAAAATCTGCCGAAGGGCGCCGATATTGCGGTGTTTATAGGACCTGAGGGTGGATTTGCACCGGAGGAAGCGGAGGCGGCAAAGGCAGCAGGCATAGAACCTGTTACCCTCGGAAAGCGTATTTTGCGCACCGAAACCGCAGGGCTTACCGTCATGGCGTGGATAATGTATCAGCTGGAAGAAGAATAGCATATATTGTTATATAGGACGGAAAAAGGAGAAAAACCATGGAAGTATACCTGGATAACTCGGCTACCACAAGGACTTTTCCGGAAGTAGCGGAACTGATGTCAAAAATCATGTGTGAAGATTACGGCAATCCCTCGAGCATGCATAACAAGGGTGTGCAGGCAGAGAGATATGTCCGGTATGGAAGAGAGACGCTTGCCAAAATTCTGAAGGTAAATGAAAAAGAAATTTATTTCACTTCCGGCGGAACGGAGTCAGATAATCTGGCACTGATAGGCTGCGCCATGGCGAATTACAGAGCGGGAAAGCATCTGATTACCACGAAAATCGAACATCCGGCCATTTTACAGACGATGCATTATTTAGAGGACCAGGGATTTGAAGTGACATATATGTCAGTTAACGACAAGGGACAGATTTCCTTACAGGAACTGCAGAATGCCATGCGGAAAGATACCATTTTAGTATCTATAATGCACACCAACAATGAAATCGGCGCTGTGGAGCCGATTGCGGAAGCGGGCAGACTCATTAAGAGCACGAACCCTTCCACACTGTTCCATGTGGATGCGGTGCAGGGCTTCGGCAAATACCGCATTTACCCCAAACGTATGGGTATTGATCTCTTGTCCGTAAGCGGTCACAAAATTCACGGACCCAAGGGCGTCGGTTTCCTGTATATCGGAGAAAAAGTAAAAATCCACAACATTATTTACGGCGGCGGACAGCAGAAAAACCTGCGTTCCGGTACCGAAAACGTGCCCGGCATTGCGGGTATGGCAAAGGCGGCAGAAATGCTTTACAACCATCTGGAAGAGGATGCGGAAAGACTTTACAGCCTGAAAGCTTATTTCTGCGAGGGACTCCGGAAAATTCCCGACATCCGAATCAACAACCCGGAGGGCATGGAGGGCGCACCCCATATTGTCAGCCTTTCCGTAGCGGGAGTCCGCAGCGAGGTGCTTCTGCATGCGCTGGAGGATAAGGGGATTTATGTATCGGCGGGCAGCGCCTGCTCCTCCAATAAACCTCATACCGCAGGTTCGGCTACCATGAAAGCGATTAAGCTTCCGGAGGAGTTTTTGGACTCCACACTGCGTTTCAGCATGTCGGTCTACACCACCCGGGAAGAATTGGACTATACATTGCAGGTAATGTATGATATTATCCCTATGTTGCGAAAATACACGAGACACTGATATGTGCCGGAAAAACACCGTTTTTTGAAAACGAGAGGAGATATATGTATAAAGCATTTTTGATAAAGTACGCCGAAATCGGTGTAAAAGGAAAGAACAGATATTTATTTGAAGATGCGCTGGCAAACCAGATTAAATATGCCCTGAAAAAATGTGACGGAGAATTTCAGGTAAGAAAGACCCAGGGCAGAATTTATGTGGATGCCATGACGGATTTTGACTTTGAAGACACGGTGGAGCATCTGCAGCGTGTATTCGGTATTTCTGCCATCTGTCCTGTTGTTTACGTGGAGGATGAAGGATTTGAAAAGCTTTGCCAGGATGTCATTGCCTTTTTGGACAGTGTATATCCCGACAAAAACAAGACCTTTAAGGTCAATGCCAGAAGAGCCAGAAAAAATTATCCGAAGGATTCCATGACCATTAATATGGATCTGGGAGAGGCCATCCTCAATGCGTTTCCCGAAATGCACGTGGATGTGCATAAGCCCGAAATTATGCTGAATGTGGAAATCCGCGAGAAGATTTATATTTATTCCGAAACAATTCCGGGACCCGGAGGCATGCCCGTGGGTACGGGCGGAAAGGCGATGCTGCTGTTATCCGGCGGTATCGACTCTCCGGTAGCCGGTTACATGATTGCCAAGAGAGGCGTCAAGATAGATGCGGTTTATTTCAATGCGCCGCCTTACACCAGCGAGAGAGCAAAGCAGAAGGTCATCGACCTTGCCAAAATCGTGTCCCGCTACACCGGCCCGATTTACCTGCATATCATCAATTTTACGGATATCCAGCTGTACATCTATGAAAAGTGCCCGCATGAGGAGCTGACCATTATCATGCGCCGATATATGATGAAGATTGCGGAAAAGATTGCACAGGAAACAGAGTGCCTGGGACTTATTACCGGCGAAAGCATCGGCCAGGTGGCATCCCAGACCATGCAGAGCTTAGCAGCGACCAACGAGGTATGCGAACTGCCGGTTTACAGACCTTTAATTGCGTTTGACAAACTGGACATCATTGATATTTCCGAAAAAATCGGTACTTATGAAACATCCATTCTGCCGTATGAGGACTGCTGTACCATATTTGTGGCAAAGCATCCCGTTACCAAGCCGAACTTAAAGATTATCAAGAGGCATGAGGAAAATCTGGCGGAAAAGATTGATGAATTAGTAGATACCGCCTTAAAGACGGACGAGCTTATCATTGTAAGTGAGAATATGTAGCAAAAAAAGAACACCTGGTTATTCACACAGGTGTTCTGCTTTTCCGTTCTGTTCATGCTGCCAAAGGCAACCGGTTGAAACGATGAAGCCAATTAGATAATTAGATTATGTAGGGCTTTAATACTGCCATAACATCATCAATGTTTTCCTCTGCATGGATATTTAAGTCGATGGGCTTAGAAAGGTCTAAGCTGAAGATACCCATGATAGATTTAGCGTCGATTACGTATCTGCCGGAAACCAGGTCAAAGTCGTAATCAAACTTGGTAACATCATTTACAAAAGATTTTACTTTGTCAATTGAGTTTAAAGAAATCTGAACAGTTTTCATTGTTATTACCTCCTTACGTGTTTCATACCTTCGTTATCATCTTACTAATAACAAGAAGAAAAGTCAATCATAAAACATTACAAATTTTGAGAGGATTCTGTATGAAAAGAGTAGCATTACACAACCTCGGATGCAAAGTTAATGCGTATGAACTGGATATTATGCAACAAAACCTACAAGAAAAAGGGTATACTATTGTATCATTTGATGAAATGGCGGACATTTATATCGTAAATACCTGCACGGTCACGAATATTGCGGACCGGAAGAGCAGACAGATGCTGCATCAGGCAAAGAAGCGCAATCCTGAGGCTGTCGTGGTGGCTGTGGGCTGTTATGTGCAGACGGCGGATGAGGAAGCCCTGCGGGAACAGGGAATAGACCTTGCCATCGGCAACAACCGCAAAAAGGACTTAATCCCCATTTTAGAGAAGTTCCTGGCGGAGCACAAGCAGGAAGAGGACGCCATCATTGACGTGAATGCGCCCTGCGATTACGAGGAAATGACTTTAAAGCACACGGCGGAGCATACCCGTGCCTACATTAAAATCCAGGACGGCTGCAACCAGTTCTGTTCCTACTGCATCATTCCCTATGCCAGAGGAAGGGTGCGCAGCAGACGTTACGAGGACATCCGCCGGGAAATGGAAGGGCTGGCGCAGAGCGGCTACAAGGAAGTGGTGCTGACCGGCATCCACATCAGCTCCTACGGCATTGATTTTTCCAAAGAAGCCTGGGAACAGGGCGAAACGGAAGTGAAGGTAAAGGATGATGGCAGAAGGGATTATGCGGGAGAATCCAAGCTGATTGATCTGCTGGAAAAACTGCAGGACATCGAAGGGATTGAGCGTATCCGCATCGGTTCCTTAGAGCCCCGTATCATAACGGAGAAAAATGTGAAGCGGCTGGCTTCGATAGAAAAACTCTGCCCCCATTTCCACCTTTCCCTGCAGAGCGGCTGTGACGAAACCTTAAAGAGAATGAATAGACACTATACAACCGGTGAATACTTGGAAGGAACCAAAAGACTTCGGGAAGCATTTGCCCATCCTGCCATTACCACGGATGTCATTGTGGGATTTCCGGGAGAAACGGAAGAGGAATTTGCAAAGACCTGCGGCTTTTTAAGGGAAGCGGACCTTTACGAAATGCACATTTTCAAGTATTCCAAGAGAAAGGGAACGGTGGCGGCAGGCATGCCGGACCAGATACCGGGACCCGTGCAGACAAAAAGAAGCGCCGAGCTGCTTGCCATGGAAAAGGAGCTGTCGAAAAGATACCGGGAGTACTACATAGGAAAGGAAATACCGGTGCTTTTTGAAGAAGAAAAAGAAATCGGCGGCATCCGTTACCAGATGGGACACAGCCGGGAATATGTGAAGGTGGCAAAGAAAACGGAAGAAAACCTTTCCAACCGGATTTTGTCGGGAAAAATCGTGGATTTTCTGCAGGAAGATATTCTGCTTATGCAGTAAGAGGATTGCTATTTGATGTAATCGCAGGTTGAATTTTTTGACAAGTTGGGTTAATATAAGTAATAAGTCGTAATAAACCAAAAAATGAACGATAGATAAACATAAGTAAAAACATAAAGATAGAAAATCCGGTGAAAGTGAGGTAAGAAATATGCAGGAACAGGATTTGGGAAATACACAGTTTTTTAATGTAGAGTCAGAATTGGAAACCGGCGTAAAGGTTGTTCTGTATACAGTGTACGAAGCATTGGTGGAAAAAGGCTACAACCCCGTAAATCAGATTGTGGGTTATATCATGAGCGGTGACCCGACTTACATTACCTGCCACAAGAATGCCAGAAGCATGATTATGAAGGTGGAGCGTGACGAACTGGTGGAAGAGCTTTTAGCTGACTATATCCACAACAACCACTGGCAGCAGTAAAGGAGAAGCACATGCGTATAATGGGGCTTGATTTTGGCTCAAAGACTGTGGGTGTGGCTATCAGCGACCCGCTGCTTATCACTGCACAGGGCATTGAAATTATCCGCCGCAAGGAGGAAAATAAGCTTCGCCAGACACTGGCAAGGATTGAAGAGCTGATTGTAGAATACGGCGTGGAAGAAATTGTTTTGGGTTATCCCAAAAACATGAACAATACAGAGGGAGTCAGGGTGGAGCTCACAAAGGAGTTTCAGGATAAATTAGAGAGAAGAACCGGACTTCCTGTTTATCTGTGGGATGAAAGACTTACCACGGTAGCTGCGGACAAGGCCATGATGGAAGCGGGCATCCGCAGGGAAGAACGGAAAGAACACGTAGACAGGATTGCGGCATGCTTTATTTTACAGGGATACCTGGATAAGAGAGCAGCAGGTCTGTAAATAAGGAGAACTTAAGTGGAAAAGATTACATTCACTCCCGACGGAGCAGACGGAGAAGCAGTAGATTTTTATGTATTGGAACAGACCAGAATAGGCGGTATTAATTATATTCTGGTGACAGAGGAAGAAGAAGGGGACGGAGAAGCCCTGATTTTAAAAGACCTTTCCGCAGACGGAGAGGCTGAGAGTATTTATGCCATTGTAGAGGACGAGAAAGAGTTAGCGGCGATTGCGGACGTTTTCTCCGATATGATGGATGATGTTACCTTGGAGTAACATTTTACGGACAGGTAAAAAGTTTCAAGGAGTCAGACGGAGCGGTCACTCCCCAAACTTTAAATAGAAAACGGGCAAGACGGCAGTAGCCACAGGTGCCGGTAACGGATTTTTCATGAGGACTCGGGAAATGTTCATGAAAAACAGGACGAAAGCACCGGAAGGGAGTATTGCGGTCTGCCTTTGCATGGAGGTAAATTGATTGAAGAAAAAAGAGAATACAGCAGCTTCCAAGCTGAAAATCATCCCTTTGGGTGGCCTGGAGCAAATCGGTATGAACATTACTGCCTTTGAGTACGAAGACAGTATCGTTGTGGTGGACTGCGGTCTGTCCTTCCCGGAGGATGATATGCTGGGTATTGACCTTGTTATCCCGGACACCACATATCTGGAAAACAATCTGGACAAGGTAAAGGGCTTTGTCATTACCCACGGACATGAGGACCATATCGGCGCCCTGCCTTATGTGCTGCGTAAGGTCAGTGTGCCTATTTACGCCACAAAGCTGACCATGGGTATTATCGAAAACAAATTAAAAGAACACAACTTAGAGAAGAGCACCAAGAGAAAGGTTGTTAAATTCGGCCAGTCCATCAATTTGGGACAGTTCCGTATCGAATTTATCAAGACCAACCACAGTATTGTGGATGCGGCAGCCCTTGCCATTTATTCCCCGGCGGGCGTTGTGGTGCACACCGGCGACTTTAAGGTGGACTACACACCGGTATTCGGCGATGCTATCGACTTGCAGCGCTTTGCAGAAATCGGCAAAAAAGGTGTACTTGCCCTGATGTGTGACTCCACCAATGCGGAGCGTCCCGGCTTTACTCCTTCCGAAAAGACCGTGGGTAAAACCTTTGATACCCTGTTTGCCGACCATAAAAATACCCGAATTTTTGTGGCAACCTTCGCATCCAATGTGGACCGTGTGCAGCAGATTATCAATACGGCATACAAGTTCGGCAGAAAAGTAGTGGTGGAAGGCAGAAGCATGGTGAGCATCATCGACACCGCTTCCAAATTAGGCTACCTGAATATACCGGACAAGACTCTTATCGATGTAGACCAGTTGAAGAATTATCCCGACGAGCAGCAGGTTATCATCACCACCGGCAGCCAGGGCGAAAGTATGGCGGCGCTTTCCCGTATGGCGTCCAACATGCACAAGAAGATTACCATCGGAGCGGGAGATACGGTTATCTTTTCTTCCAATCCCATTCCCGGTAATGAAAAAGCCGTTACCAAGGTTATTAACGAACTTTTCCGTAAGGGTGCGGATGTTATTTTCCAGGATACCCATGTATCCGGACATGCCTGTCAGGAAGAGATTAAGCTGATTTATACACTGGTGAAACCGAAGTACGCCATTCCGGTGCACGGAGAATACAAGCACCTGCGTGCCCAGGCAAAAATCGTAGAAAACTTAGGCATTCCCAAGGATGATATTTTCATTCTTTCTTCCGGCGATGTGCTGGAGGTGTCCGAGGAGAAGGCAAGGGTTACCGGAAAGGTGCCGGTCGGTTCCATTCTGGTAGACGGACTCGGTGTAGGAGACGTCGGCAACATTGTGCTCCGCGACAGGCAGCATCTGGCGGAAGACGGCATCCTGATTGTGGTTATGGCACTGGACAGAGTGGACGGCTACTTAGTATCCGGTCCCGACATTGTTTCCAGAGGCTTTGTTTACGTCAGAGAGTCCGACGAACTGATGGACGAGGCAAGACAGCTTGTAAACGATACACTCGAAGAGCTGCTTGACAAGGGTGTTACCGACTGGGGTAAATTGAAGACGGCAACCAAGGATGTATTGTCCGATTACGTCTGGAAAAAGACCAAGAGAAGCCCCATGATTTTACCGATTATCATGGAAGTTTAGTAGGAAGGGTGGAGAACAGTGACAAACCTGGAGGAAGCGGTAGCAAATCTTCTTGCTGCCATAAAGGATACAGAAGAATACCGGGAATACAGCATGCAGAAGGAGAAGATTGCCAAATTTCCGGAGCTTAAGGCACAGCTTGACGACTTCAGAAAGAAGAGCTTTGAGCTGCAGAGCCGTACCGACAGCCGGGAGCTTTTCGATAAAATCGAAGAATTCCAGCAGGAAAAGGAAGATTTGATTGAAGACCCGCTGGCTGAGGATTTTCTGGCAGCGGAATTGAACTTCTGCCGTATGATTCAGGAAGTGGAGCTGGACCTTACGGACGGACTCGATTTTATGTAACAGGGAGGAAGACCCATGAGTACCAGTCAAATGGTAATGGCGGTAGTAAGCGCCATATTAAAAGTGGCAATCGCGGTAGCGGCGGTTGTGATTATCTACAAAGGGGCGGTAATTGCCTACGATTACGGCTACCGTGTGTTTAAGGAAGAGCCGGTGGCGGAAGCACCCGGTGTGGACATTCAGGTAGATATCACCATTGGAAAAAGCACAATGGACATAGGACAAATTCTTGAGGATAAGGGCCTTATTCGCGATGCCAAATTGTTTTATATCCAGAATCTGTTGTCCCATTACAAGGATAAGCTGCAGCCGGGTACTTATGTTTTGAACACGTCCATGACCATGGAAGAAATGATGGAAATCATGTCCGTCGTACCCGAGACGACGGACGAAACCGATGCCTCCGGAGATACCACGGGAGGTGCGGAAGATGACGGTACCGTTGGCGGAGCCGAAGACGAAGGTGCCGGCGGTGCAGAAGATGAGGGTGCTGTTGGCGGAGCCGAGGACGAAGGTGCCGGCGGCGCAGAAGATGAGGGTGCTGTTGGCGGAGCCGAAGATGACAATGCCGGTGCAGGAGATGCCGGCGCCGGAGAATAGTAATGATAAATGATGAAAGAATGGTTGCCTTTATTAATTCATTTGATAAAGGCAATACGTCGTTTTTAAACCAGATAGAAAAAGAAGCAAGAGCGGATGCCGTGCCCATTATCCGCACGGAAACCCAGACACTTCTTCGCTTTCTCATGGCGGCGCACCGCCCCATGGAGATTTTGGAGGTGGGAACGGCAGTTGGATTTTCTGCCCTTCTGATGCAGGAATACGCACCGGCGGGCGCTCATGTGACCACCATAGAAAAATACGAAAAACGTATCCCCATCGCCCGGGAGAATTTTAAGCGGGCAGGAAAGGAAGATGCCATCACCTTCCTGTGTGGCGATGCTACGGAAATACTGAAAGAACTGCAGGGCGAATACGATTTTATTTTCATGGATGCCGCCAAGGCGCAGTACATTCATTTCCTGCCGGAGGTTACACGTCTGCTCAAAAAAGGCGGTCTTCTGGTATCGGACAATGTACTGCAGGACGGTGATGTGCTGGAATCCCGGTTTGCCGTGACCAGACGCAACCGCACCATACATGCCAGAATGAGGGAGTACCTGTATGCCCTGACTCACCATGAGCAGCTCGAAACCGTGATTCTGCCGGTGGGCGACGGCGTATCCATCAGTACCAAAGTGGTGTAGGGAAATTTGTGCATGTGTAAGGCGGAGCCGCATATGCACAAATCATATTGATAGAAAGCAGCAGTTCTGTGCCGGAAGCGGCATGGTATAGAAAGGGTCAGATTTATGAGAAAACCGGAACTACTTATCCCGGCGAGTAGCCTGGAGGTTTTGAAAACAGCGGTCAGCTTTGGAGCGGATGCCGTTTATATCGGCGGAGAGGCGTTTGGTCTGCGTGCCAAGGCGAGAAATTTCTCCATGGAAGAGATGGCGGAGGGCATTGCATTTGCCCATGCCCATAGTGTAAGGGTTTATGTGACCGCCAATATTTTAGCCCATAACGGTGACTTAAACGGCGCAAGAACCTATTTTGAGGAGCTGAAAAACTTAAAGCCGGACGCCCCGGATGCGCTGATTATTTCCGACCCCGGCATGTATACCATTGCCAAGGAGGTCTGTCCCGAAATCGAAAGGCATATTTCCACCCAGGCTAACAACACCAATTATCTGACTTACCGTTTCTGGTGGGAGCAGGGGGCAAAGCGTGTGGTTTCCGCCAGGGAACTTTCCTTACGGGAAATCAAGGAAATCCGGGAAAACATTCCGGAAGAAATGGAAATTGAGAGCTTTGTGCACGGCGCCATGTGTATTTCCTACTCCGGACGCTGCCTGCTCAGCAATTATTTCACGGGCAGAGATGCCAACAAGGGTGCCTGCACCCATCCCTGCCGCTGGAAATATGCGGTGGTGGAGGAAACCAGACCCGGCGAGTACATGCCCGTTTACGAAAACGAAAGAGGCACCTATATTTTTAACTCCAAGGATTTGTGCATGATTGAGCACATTCCGGAAATGGTGGATGCCGGCATTGACAGCCTGAAAATCGAGGGCCGCATGAAAACGGCGCTGTATGTGGCAACGGTAGCCCGGACTTACCGGAAAGCCATCGACGATTATTTTACCTCCGAGGAGCTTTACCACAGCCATATGGACTGGTACAAGGAGGAAATTTCCAAGTGCACCTACAGACAGTTCACCACCGGTTTTTATTTTGGAAAACCTGATGAAAATACCCAGATATATGATAACAACACCTATGTGAACGAGTATATTTATTTAGGAATGATTGAGGAGGCAAAGCCCGAAAAAGGGCTGGTGCGCATTACCCAGCGGAACAAGTTCTGCGTGGGTGATACCATAGAGATCATGAAGCCCTCCGGCGAAAATGTAGAAGTGAAAGTCGAGGAAATGTTTGACGGAGAGGGCAATGCGGTGGAAAGCGCGCCCCATCCCCAGCAGGAAATCTGGCTCCGCTTAAGCGTGATGCCGGATGTGCAGGACATTCTCCGCGTGGGCAACCGCAAGGATGCCATGCCGGAATAAAGCAAAACGATTTGGCGTGCCGCGCAGGAATTCGGAGCACATTAAGAATTTCACCTTGCTTTTTTCAGTAAAGTAAGATAATGTGAAAGACAGAGTATAAGAAAAGTACACCCTGAGGGTTCCTTTACACAGGATGGCTTCAAAGTTGTAAGTCTCGAAAGGAATAAATACTTTATGAGTGAAATGATTAACTTAGAGGATTTATTTGCCAGCAAGGTTTTTACACTCGGCAAAATGAAGGAAAGACTTCCCAAGTACGTATATAAGGAAGTCATTAACGTTATGGAAAACGGCGGAGAGCTTTCTCTTGCCACAGCGGATGTGGTTGCCAAAGCCATGAAGGACTGGGCTGTTGAAAACGGCGCCACCCATTACACCCACTGGTTCCAGCCCCTTACCGGCATCACCGCAGAAAAACATGACGCATTTGTCAGCCATCCCGACAAGGACGGACATATGCTTCTGGAATTTTCCGGTAAAGAATTAATCAAAGGCGAAGCGGACGGTTCTTCCTTCCCTTCCGGCGGACTTCGTGCCACCTTTGAAGCAAGAGGCTATACCACATGGGATATCACTTCTCCCGCTTTCTTAAAAGAAGACGCAACCGGCGTTATTCTCTGTATTCCCACCGCATTCTGCTCCTATAAGGGCGAAGCGCTGGACAAAAAGACCCCGCTTCTCCGTTCCATGGAAGCCATCAGCGAGCAGGCACTCCGAATAGTGCATCTGTTCGGCAATACCGCAGCGACCAAGGTTGTGCCTTCCGTTGGCGCAGAGCAGGAATATTTCTTAGTGGATAAGCAGAAATATTTACAGAGAGATGACCTTATTTTTTCCGGCAGAACCTTATTCGGCGCACCTGCACCCAAGGGTCAAGAGCTGGAGGACCACTACTACGGCACCATCCGTGAGCGCATCGGTGCTTACATGAAGGATTTGAATATCGAACTCTGGAAGCTTGGCGTTACCGCCAAGACCCAGCACAACGAAGTGGCTCCCGCACAGCATGAACTGGCGCCCATTTACGAAACCGCCAATATCGCGGTTGACCACAACCAGCTTGTGATGGAAACCATGAAAAAAGTGGCTGACAGACACGGCATGACCTGCCTGCTCCACGAAAAGCCTTTCGCCGGTGTCAACGGTTCCGGTAAGCATGACAACTGGTCACTTACTACCGACAATGGTGTCAATTTACTTGACCCGGGCGAAACACCCAACGAAAATATCCAGTTTTTACTGGTTCTTGCCTGCATCTTAAAGGCAGTAGATACCCACGCAGACCTGCTCCGCCAGAGCGCTTCCGATGTCGGAAACGACCACAGACTGGGGGCAAACGAAGCACCGCCTGCCATTATTTCCGTATTCTTAGGCGAACAGCTTGAGGATGTGGTAAAGCAGTTGGTTGAAACCGGAGAAGCAGCACACTGCTTAAACGGCGGTCGTATGAAAACCGGTGTTTCCACCCTGCCTGATTTTGAAAAGGACGCAACGGACCGCAACCGTACCTCACCTTTTGCCTTCACCGGCAACAAGTTTGAATTCCGTATGGTTGGTTCTTCCGACTCCATCGCAGACCCGAACACAACCTTAAATGCCATTGTGGCAGAGGCTTTCTGTGAAGCTGCCGACAGACTGGAAAACGCAGAAGACTTCGACATGGCAGTACATGACCTGATTAAGGAATACATGACCGCTCACCAGAGAATTATTTTCAACGGCGACGGCTACTCCGATGAATGGGTAAAAGAGGCGGAAAGACGCGGACTTCCCAACATCCGCTGCATGATTGACGCGGCAGGAACTTTAACCACAGAGAAATCCGTCCGTCTGTTTGAAAAGTTCGGTATCTTTACCAAGGCAGAATTGATTTCCCGTGAGGAGATTATTTACGAAACCTACGCAAAGACCCTGAACATCGAAGCATTGACCATGATTAACATGGCAAACAAGAAGATTATTCCTGCGGTTATCCGTTACAGCAAGTCCCTTGCCGACACGGTCATTGCCGTTAAGGATGCCGGAGCGGATGCTTCCGTACAGAGAGACATCTTAAACACCGTCAGCAGCAAGCTGATTACCGCCAAGAACGCACTCCTCAGACTGGAGGAAGCTACCGCACAGGCAGGCACCATCAAGAGCGCCAAGGACAAAGCTTTCTTCTACAAGGATACCGTCAAGGTAGAAATGGATGCCCTGCGCAAGCCTGTTGATGAGCTGGAGTTAATCGTTGACAAATCCATGTGGCCCATGCCCACTTACGGCGATTTAACCTTTGAAGTGTAAAGTATAAAACGACAAGTGCAATGTATAAAAGATAAGTGCAATGTATAAGCGAAAACTTATATGTTGCACTTTTTTTGTGAGTGAGGGTGAGGAGAGGTTGACTTTACGCGGAAAAGGGAGTGGAAGGCGGAAATCCGCGTAAGCTTCTAAAAATGTTTACGCGGAAAAGAGAGCGGAAGGCGGAAATCCGCGTAAGTCTTGGAAAAAGTTTACGCGGAAAAGGAAGTGGAAGGCGGAAATCCGCGTAAGCCTCGAAAAAAGTTTACGCGGAAATGAGAGTAGGGGGCGGAAATCTGCGTAAGCCTCGAAAAAAGTTTACGCAGAAAAGGAAGTGGAAGGCAGAAATCCGCGTAAGTCTTGGAAAAAGTTTACGCGGAAATGGAAGTGGAGGGTAGAAATCCACGTAACCCCGGAAAAGCTTGCGGGGGCTCCGAAAAAATGATACTTTATTCTACGAGTGAAGTGTTAGGTTTTGAAAAACGGAAAGGTAAAAGAAGCATGGAAACGGTATACATAGCCGGTGGCTGCCTTTGGGGCGTGCAACATTTTTTTGACAGCCTGCCCGGAGTACAAATGACAGAGGCGGGAAGAGCAAACGGACAAACCAATTCTCTGGATGGGGAATATGACGGATATGCGGAATGTGTAAAAGTCATTTTTGATGAAAAGCTTGTCTCCCTTACAAATCTGATGGATTATTTGTTTGAAATTATTGACCCGTATAGCCTCAACAAACAGGGTGTTGATGTGGGAAAGAAGTACAGAACCGGTATTTACAGTACTTCCGAGAAGCATCTTGAAGAGGCAAAAGACTTTATTCATTATCGGGAAGACCGGGATAAGATTGTAGTAGAAGTATTGCCTTTGACGAATTATGTCAGAAGTGCGGAAGAACATCAGCATCATCTGGAACGATACCCGGAGGATTGCAGCTACTGCCATATTCCAAATGAGGTACTGAATAAATACAGAAATCATTAGGATGCGGATGAACTACGAAAAAGAAGAAGCAAGACCCGGAAACGGGAGAAGTAGATATGCTGACGGAGAAAGAGAAAATGTCTGCATTGGAAATGGTGCGGAAAGCTACCGAAAACAAGATTGGCAAGTTCTCTAAACAGGATATCAGGGAGCTCTGTCCGTCGCTCAGCATCAGTTCCATAGAAGGTTCACTGAAATTCCGACTTGCAACCCGCAGTAGACAGATTTCCATGGGTAGGCGGTGGCTGTGCAACCGGTGAATATGACAGATAAGAAAACGACGCAGTCACTGTATCTGGGATTTGCGGTAGTATGTGCGACCATAGCGGGTATCTGGTCCTTCAGCGCCAACCGTTTCCGTTGGGATGAATGTTTCCTTATCGTGATAGCCGGTGCGGTAATCGGCTGCGGACTTGGGCTGCTTGTGCAGGTATTTATGCGGTTATTACAAAAATAAAGCTGCTTATAAAAAAGACGTATGAAAAAGATATTTTCATACGTCTTCTTTGAAATCATTTCTGGATTTACGTGAATTCTGACTTTTGTTCCCGTGTACGTAAAATCACGAGTTATTACGGATTTACGGGAAGGGTATACAGATATACCAGACCTTCGGGATAGCTGCCGCCTTCTTCTACCGCAACGACTGCATGAGCGGAAACAGTTGCACCGGCCTGTTCAACCAGAGATCTCAGAGCCTTGGTAGTACCGCCGCCGCCGTAAACGTCATCTACTAAAAGAACTTTTTTACCGTTCATGTAAGCAACATCATCATCGGTCAGATATAAGGACTGCTCTACGGAAGTTGTAACGGATTTGTAAGAGGCTTCTACTGCGTGATGCTCGCCGCCCTTTGCCTTACGAGCTACTACGGTGTGGGTAAGTTCGGGGTTTACCTGCTCGGCCCAACGTACGGCAATGGCATGTGCCAAAGCGTTGCTTTTTGCAACGGGATTTAAAATAGTATCGAAGGTAACTCCAGCTTCCAACATCTTCTTAACCAGTAAGTCTGCGGATTTTTCATTCATGCTCACCTGACCGGAGATGTCAAGGAATGCTACCTTATTTCCACCAATCATAACAAAAGGAAGGTCAAAAACCTTGTCCTCCAAAGTAACTCTCAAATACTCTTTGTCACCGACGGTGACAACCTGTGTCTTAACGCTGTCTGCTACTGACATTTTCCATACCTCCCAGTAAAATTAAAAGGGAGATATTGCCATCTCCGCTTTTCACCTTATTATAAGCCCTATTATTCGCGCCTGTCAATTCCTTCCGCGCGGGATAACGCCATTCCTTTCACAAGAACTTCTGCGCCGCACCCATCCGTTTGCCATTACCTTTGACACTGCTCCTTTTCATAAACGGTTAGCCGAAACTAACTTTTTCATTGACAATGCAGTTAGCCATGGCTAATATAAAAATATATCGCCATTCAAAGTCGTGAAAAAAGAAAGCTGTTTCAACAACAGTTTTGCGAATATGGTCCTGAATAGCTACGTGAAATTGAACCAGACAATAAGACAGACTTGCAGAACGAAAATTGCAGAAAAAGAGGAAAAGCAGAATGGATAAAAAGGAAAACATGATAACCGTACAGAATGCAGTAAAAAAATACGGCAAAGGGGAAAATGAACTCTATGCTCTGAACCATGTGGATTTGAACATCGGAAAGGGCGATATCTGCGTGATACTGGGCCCCTCCGGTTCGGGTAAAAGTACGCTCTTAAATATGCTGGGCGGACTGGACAGCCTGGACGAAGGAAACATCATGGTGGATGACGTGGATATTACAAAACTGGGACGCAAGGAGCTGGTGGAGTACCGCAGAAAGAAAATCGGTGTAGTTTTCCAGTCCTATAACCTGATTGCGGAACTGAATGTGCAGGAAAACATCCGCGTGGTGCAGGATATTTCCGAACATCCGCTGCCCATAGAAGAGCTTTTGAAAGATTTGGGACTGGCGCAGCATGCCAAGCATTTCCCCACGGAGCTGTCCGGCGGACAGCAGCAGAGATGCGCCATCGGCAGAGCACTGGTGAAAAATCCTGCGCTGCTTTTATGCGATGAGCTGACCGGCGCACTGGACTCCGTTTCGGCAAGAGATGTGCTGTCCATTCTGGAAAAAATCAACGAAAAGTACCGCACAACCATTGTGATTATTACCCATAATGAAGGAATAGCCGGTATGGCGGACCGCGTTATCCGCATTCACGACGGAAAAATCGTCAGCAATGTGGAGCAGCAAAAGGTAAGTGTAAAGGAGTTGACAATCTGATGACTTTACAACGAAAAATAACCAGAAGTATCAAAAATAACCTGTCCTTTTATCTGACGGGAAGCCTGCTCACCGCGATTACGGTCATGCTGCTGATTGGTGCGTTTGCGGTCAGCGAGTCCCTGTATACCTGGGCAGATGCGTATTATGAAAAAACAAACATAGAGGATGCCAGCTTCCAGACACAAATTCCGATTACGGAAGAAGAAATGGCGGAACTGGAAAAGAACTATGACCTGACACTGGAAAAGCAGGAATATCTGGACTTTTCCTATCAGGACACCAAGCTGCGTCTGTTTTCCCCTACGGAAAAAATGGATTACTACACCATCACGGAGGGAAGCGACCTGGAAGAGCCGGGGGATATCCTTCTTACATACCGCTATGCAAAAGCCAACAACATTGCCATAGGGGACACGATGGTTATCGGGCAGGATGGCACGGCAGCAAAGAGCGCTGGACAGAGTGACAATGTGAGCACAGAGAGAAATTCCTTTACCGTGCGCGGTTTTATCATGAAATCCGATTATGCGGTTATGCTGTATGATTTGTCAGAAACCGCAGCGGATAAGTCCGGTTTTGGTATCGGCATTGTATATCCTGAAGATTTTGCGGCACTGGGAAACGGTGCACAGCAGTATGCGGTTCGCTACTTGGACAAGGAAAAAGAGACCGCCTTCCGTACGGAAATTTATGAAAAATACGATACCCAGGAATATCTGGAAAAAGCCTCCAATTCCCGTATTTCCCTGATTTACAGCGAAGCGGATGATTTGGTTGCGGAATTTTCCCTGTACGCTCCCATCATTATGATAATTGTGGTGGCAGTGATTGCTATGGTTCTTCGGAGAATGATAAAGAGGGACGGAAAGACCATCGGTACCCTGATGGCGCTTGGCTACCGGAAGGGCGAGCTGGTACGTCATTACATGGTGTACGGCATGGTGCCCGCCATCGCCGGTGATATTATAGGCGTTATAGGAAGCATTCCTTTTGCAAAACTGTTCTGCAAATTTTATTTTCAGGATTTGGAATATACGGAGTATCAGGTCGTCATGCCGTGGAAATTAGTGGGTGTTGCGGTGCTGTTCCCGATTGTGGTTTACGGACTGGTTTCCTATCTGGTTCTGAACAAGGCCCTGAAAGCCGATGCGGTGTCCCTGCTTCACGGTTTGCAGAAAGGAAAAAATGTGCGTGTTTTCCGTAACAGTCAGGCAAATCTGAAGTTTGTTTACAATGTACGTGCGGTATTTATGAATGCCTCCCGGAGCATCACACTGATTATCGGCATTGCGGTTGCCACACTTTGCATTGTGCTGGGCGGTTCCTTCCGGGATGCATGGAACAATTTGCTGGAAAACAAGGTGCCTTTAGCCATGCTGGGCGGACAGTACGAGTATGGATTTAAGAACTACCAGACGGAAAATCCTTACGGCGGAGATGCTATTTTTGATGTAAGCTTCGGCGCAAGTGCGGATGACTCCCGTTTTAACCTTATCGGATATGATGAAGAAAATGATATTTTCCATGAAACGGCGGACGGCAAGGCACCGGTTTACGGTGAGTATTATATGACGAGTTCGGCGGCAAGAACCTACGGCATAAAGCCGGGGGATGAGTTTGCCTTTTACAATACTGTTACCATGCAGGAAACTAAGGTTGTGATAAGCGGCATTGTGGAAAATGATGTTCTGCAGCTTGTTCTGACCAGCAAGCAGAACATGGCGGATATTTTAGGCAGACCCGACACGGAATACAATGTAATTATCAGCAAAGAAAAGCTGGATATTCCGGCGGACCTGCTTCGGAAAAACGCATCGCTTAAGGATTATGAAAATCAGGTAAAACGTCTGTCGTCAGTTTCCGGCATCGTTCTGCAAATCTTAAAAGTACTGGGCGTGATTATCTGTCTTCTGATAATAAATATGATGTCCGGCATGATTGTGGAAGAAGGAAAGAGAAATATTTCCATGCTGGAGGTGTTGGGCTACAGAAGCAAAGAAGTGCGGCAGTTTGTAATGACATCCACCCACCTTCTGGTGCCCATCGGATTTGTGGTGGGAATACCGCTCGGCTATCTGACCGCTTATTCCATAATGGCGGCATCTGCCCGGTCATCGGGTATGTATATGGGGCTGCCCGTAAAGCCGCTCACCATTCTGGTAAGTGCGGCAATCGTAGCGGTGGCATATGTACTTGCTCTGTGCCTGTCCGGCAGAAAGCTGAAAAAAGTGGATATGGTCGAAAGCCTGAAGTGCCCGTTGGAATAACCGGAATATCCATTAGAAATGGCAGGTGTGTTTACACCTGCCATTTTGATAGAGTATCTAAAATCAGTGCCAGCGTTTCTTCTCTTGCCTGCTGGCATTCCTCGGGGAAATGCTTTTCCCGGGGAAGAAACTTGTTGTTAACCGGAAAATATCCCAGATTGTGGCTGCCCGTTTCGGAATTGACATGCCGGAAATGATAGGCAAACCCGCATCTCTTAAGGCGGGCGGTCAGAAGCTCGGCATCCCGTTTGGCGGGCACGGACTCATCGTGCGTAGAAGTTAAAAACAGGATATCGCCCTTGATATTCTCCACCGGTATCTCGTTCTCTTCCGTTCCTTTTTTATCCCATTCATCAAAAAAGTAAAGAGTCTGTATACGGTGTTCACGGAAACATCTTTTTAAGAAGTCGGAAAAAACATGCTCGGCAGGCACATAGGGGAAATCCGCACCGTGGAAAGAAACCATGGCCTTGCAGGGATTGTCCTTTTCCTTGCCGGTGCCCTGCATGATGTGTCCGAAAGAAGAGGCGGCAATCACAAGACTTAAGTCGGGAACCACGCTGGCAGCAAGCAGCGCCATGCCGGCGCCCTTGGAATTTCCGTAAATGCCAAATCTCTTGAAGCGTCCGTTGTCATGTGCTTTCAGACAGTCGATAGCGGTCTGGAACTGCTCAAGAGGTATGGCGCGCATATCGGAGGGCTGCCCCTCCGCACCGTAATACTGCAGGGCAAGGGTGGAATAGCCTTTTGCGGAAAAAAGCTCGGCGTATTTTTCCGGCAGTTCCAGTCCCTTTAACCCCTGAATGACAATTAAAAGCCTGTCATCCCCATTCTGGGCATCGTACAATTTTCCTTCAAATCCATCTTTTAAATACGTGTAATTCTTCATTAACATAGAGGTAAAATCCTTCCTGAAATTAACATCTTCTGTAAGTTATCTGTTTTTTGCAGAAGTTAAGTCACCTGTCATTTGGGAACATAGCTTAGGCAGCCTTGCTGCTCTTCTGGCACAGAACAACCATCCAGACAGTAAAGATAACCAAAGCGCCCAGACTCATGTTGGAGCAGGCAATACCGTTAAGAACGGCGGAAGTGCTCATTTTTCCGAGACCGTTAAATAAAATCTTGAAAAGTAAAGGGTTGATAATCCACATCCAGCCGGGCAGGCAGGTTTTCTTCTTGGCGATGATGAGAGCCATGGTAACGACATTGATAAAATAGAACAGGAAGAAAACAACAAAGCAGGGAACAATGTAGCCGCCCTGCTCCTGCAGGATAACGGTCAGGATGTTGTCATCGGGTGCCGTGCCGGTTTCCAGTGCCTTCTTCATGCCGGTGAGCAGATAGCAGCAGATAATATGGATGGCGCCGCCGAAAGCAACGAAAGCATAAAGCGATGCCCGGTATAATCTGGCAAGCAGAGAAGTTTTATCTTCCATTATCTCATACAAAACATAATATCCGAAAATAGAAACCGGAATGCCCACATAGCCGAAGAAGCCTGCAAGCCCTATCCGGGTGTAGCTGACTTTCTGGGCTGCCAGGATGTACTGACCGAAGGCACCGACGGCGCCAACGGAGTCCACGCCCAAAAGCAGGCAGTCGCCAATCATGTTCAGAACTGCACCAATCATTCCGTAGATAAGTAATTTTTTTACTTTAGATAAATCGTAAGTATTCATTTTTGTCCTCCCGTATTAGAAATAGCATGCTGCGAAGCGGTGATTTCCGCCTAATTGCAATGGTTAGCTTATGCTAATCAAAAGGATTATAGCACTGTGAGGAGAAAAAGAAAAGTCCCGATTTAGCAGGAAAAGGAGAGTCCCCTGCTTTAAGGAAAATGAAATGGTAAAAAGAAAGAAAAATAAATTTCAAAAAAATAAAATTGGGTATTGCAAAAACTTGGGAGTTCGTATATAATGCATAAGGTAGTCAGTTAAAGGGCTATCGCCAAACGGTAAGGCAACGGACTCTGACTCCGTCATTTCAAGGTTCGAATCCTTGTAGCCCTGCTAAACCTCAGTGTTTTCCACTGAGGTTTTTTTGTGCCCTGAATTTGCTACAATGGGGCGATTTACAGTCAATAAAACCGCAGCAAGTAATAACATCCGACCGCCCGTACCGCCTGGGAAGGAGATAGTGCCATTATACCATGCACCCACTGGGGAATATATATGAAAAGTTTCTTAATTTCAAAAAAGCGTACGCAAAATACCCTGTCCTGTGCTACAATGGGAAAGATGAAAGAGGAGAAACAGTATGTACAGTTTTAAAAGTAAGATAAGATACAGTGAGACGGACAGCCGGGGCAGGCTGTCGTTAGAGGCGCTTCTGGATTATTTTCAGGACTGCTCCGCCTTCCAGTCGGAGGCGCTGGGAGTGGGCTTTTACCCGCTGCAGGAACGTGGACTGGCATGGGTGCTTTCCTACTGGCAGATTGTGGTGGACAGGTTCCCGGATTTCTACGAGGATGTGGAAACGGGCACATATCCCTATAATTTCAAGGGCTGCTTCGGCCAGCGTAACTTCTTTATGAAGGATAAGGACGGAAACTTCCTGGCAAAGGCGGACTCTTTGTGGAGCCTGATTGATACAAAAGCCTTTAAGCTTACCAATATCCCCGAGGATGTTTCGGCGAAATACGAAAAGAGCGAGAAGCTCCCCATGGACTATGCGGGACGTAAGATTGCAGTGCCGGAGGGCGGCAGCATGGAGGAAAATATTACCGTGAACCCGCACCATTTAGACACCAATCATCATGTAAACAATGCGCAGTATGTACGCATGGCGGCAGCCTATCTGCCGGAAAGCTTTGAAATAGGACAGATGCGCGTGGAATACCGTAAGCAGGCGCTGTTACACGATGTGCTGCACCCGTATGTGGTAAAACGCACGGCGGAGAGCGGCGAAGAACTGTATACCGTTTCCCTGCAGGATGAAGAAGGCAAGGCATACGCCAACGTGGAATTTAAGGAGAAAAAGCATGATTAAATTAGGAGAACAGCAGAAGCTTACCGTAGTAAAGAAAGTGGAATTCGGTGTGTACCTGGCAGAGGACGTAAAGGCGGAGGAGCGAGTGCTTCTTCCCATAAAGCAGGTGCCGGAAGGAACCGAATTGGGGGATGAAACAGAAGTTTTTGTATACAGGGACTCCAAGGACAGGCTGATTTCCACCACGCAGACACCGTTACTCAAAATGGGCGAGGTGGCGCGGCTTACGGTAGCGGACGTCAATAAATTCGGCGCATTTTTGGACTGGGGACTGGAAAAGGATTTGTTCCTTCCCTTTAAGCAGCAGAAGGTGCGCGTGAAAAAGGGCGATACCCCTCTCGTTTCCTTATATATAGACAAGAGCGGACGGCTCTGCGCAACCATGAATGTGTATGAAAACCTGCGCTCCGACAGCCCTTATCAGAAGGACGACAGAGTAACCGGCGTTATTTACGAAACGAGCCCCGAGTTCGGTATGTTTGTGGCAGTGGACGATTTGTATTCCGCACTCATTCCCAAGAAGGAGGCATATGGGGATTTGAAGGTGGGCGATACCGTAAATGCCAGGGTTACTTCCGTAAAAGAGGACGGCAGACTGAATCTGAGTGTCCGGGAGAAAGCGTACCTGCAGATAGAGACCGACGCCGAAAAGGTGCTCAAGGTGCTCGACAGCTTTGACGGCGCTATGCCCTTCAACGACAAGGCATCCCCGGAGGTCATCAAACGGGAGCTGCAGATGAGCAAGAACGAATTCAAGAGAGCGGTGGGACATTTACTGAAAAACGGTATGATAGAAATTGGAGAGAAAAGTATTCGCAGAAAGTAAAAAAACGACTGTTTTTGTTAAGAATGTCTAATTTTTTATCCTTCGAGGGTAGATTTTTTTGTGAAAATAGATTAAAATGGTTTTCATCTATGGAATAGGATGGAGTACGTGTATGATATCAAACCAAATTTTACAGAATACCATTGAGGGGTTAAAAAACATTGCCAGGGTCGATTTCTGTGTCATGGACACAGAGGGCAAGGAGATGGCATCCACTGCAGATATGCGCAACTGCTCTAAACAGGCAGCGGAATTTGCGGCGTCCTTCGCCGATTCCCAGGAAATCCAGGGCTACCAGTATATCAAGGTAATGGACGACCAGCAACCGGAGTATGTGCTGATTGCGGGCGGAAGCGGAGAAGATGTGTATACCATTGCAAAAATGGCGGCTTTTCAAATCCAGAATCTGATGGTTGCATACAAGGAACGGTTTGATAAGGACAACTTTATTAAGAACCTGCTTTTGGATAACCTGCTTTTAGTAGATATTTACGGCAGGGCGAAAAAGCTGCATATCCCCACGGATATCGGCAGAGTTGCTATGATTGTGGAGTCCGAAAACGGCAAGGACAACAATGCTCTGGAGCTTACCAGGGTACATATTGGAGGTAATGGAAAAGATTTCATCACCGCAGTGGATGAAAATAATGTTATAGTAGTGAAGGAGCTTTCCGACACGGACACCAACAAGGACATTGAGAAAATTGCCAAGAGCCTGATTTCCTATCTGCAGAAGGAAGGCGTTGCCGGCGTGCATGTGGCATACGGTACGATTATCCATGAGATTAAGGAGGTCAGCCGTTCCTACAAGGAAGCCAAGATGGCGCTGGATGTAGGCAAGATTTTCTTTGATGAAAGAAACGTCATTGCTTACAGCGAACTGGGTATCGGCAGACTGATTTACCAGCTGCCCATTCCTCTTTGTAAAATGTTCATCCGCGAAATCTTCGGCGGAAAAAGCCCGGATGATTTTGATGAGGAAACCCTTACTACCATCAGTAAATTCTTTGAAAACAGCCTGAATGTGTCCGAAACGTCCAGACAGCTTTTCATTCACCGGAATACACTGGTTTACCGTCTGGACAAGCTGCAGAAAAGCACGGGACTGGATCTGCGCGTGTTTGAAGATGCCATTACCTTCAAGATTGCGCTCATGGTCGTAAAGTACATGAAATACATGGAATCATTTGAATATTAAAGAGGTACAGAATGTCAAGAAAAGAAGAACAGAGAAAACAACGGGAGAAAATGATTGAAGAAAACGGTCTGATTTACCTGGACAAGGTAAGTAAGATTTATACAGCGGGTGCACCGGCATTAAACGGTGTGACCCTGCATATCAACAGAGGCGAGTTTGTCTTTGTAGTCGGCGACAGCGGCTCCGGCAAGTCCACCCTGATTAAGCTTTTGTTAAGAGAACTTATCCCTACCAAGGGAAAGGTATGGGTGATGGGACATGATGTGGCAAAGCTGTCCCACTGGAAAATTCCGAAATTCCGCAGAAACCTGGGAATCGTATTCCAGGATTTCCGTCTGCTTAAGGATAGAAACGTATATGAGAATGTTGCGTTTGCGCAGCGTATCGTAGAAGTTCCCGCCAAGGAAATCCGTAAAAACGTACCGAAGATACTGGCTACGGTGGGACTGGCAGGCAAATACAAGGCAAAGCCCAAGCAGCTCTCCGGCGGTGAACAGCAGAGAGTGGCGCTGGCGCGTGCCCTTATCAACAAGCCTTCCATTCTGCTGGCAGATGAGCCTACCGGCAATCTTGACCCCAAGAACTCATGGGAAATCATGAACCTTTTAGAGGAAATCAACAAGTCCGGCACAACGGTAGTGGTGGTTACCCACAACCGTGAAATTGTCAATGCCATGCACAAGCGCGTGGTTACCATGAAAAAAGGCGTCATCGTAAGCGATGAAGAGGAAGGAGAGTATATCGATGAAGATTAGTACCTTATTTTATACTCTCAGACAGGGAGTAAGAAATATATTCCGTAACAAGCTGTTTTCCATGGCATCCATTGCCACCATCGCAGCCTGCCTGTTTTTATTCGGCATCCTGTATTCCGTGGTTATGAACTTCCAGCATATTGTCAAAAATGCACAGGAAGGAGTTTCTGTTACCGTATTCTTTAACGAGGGCACTTCCCAGGAACGGATTGATGCCATTGGGGAACAGATTAAAGCCAGAGTGGAGGTTTCCAATATAAAGTATACGACTGCGGATGAAGCCTGGGCCTGGTTCCAGGAAAAATATTTCGAAGGAAAGCACACGGAAGGCTTCCCCACCAACCCTCTGGAGGGTTATGAAAATTACGAAGTTTTCTTAAACGACGTATCCATGCAGGATGCACTGGTTACCTGGCTGCAGTCCCTGCCGGATGTGCGTCTGGTTAAATACAGCAGTCTGACGGCGAACGCCCTGACCGGCGTCAACCTGATTGTGGCATATGCCTCCGTGGGTATTATCGTCATTTTGCTGGGTGTATCTATTTTCTTGATCAGCAACACGGTTACCATCGGTATTTCCGTAAGACAGGAAGAAATCAGCATTATGAAATACATCGGTGCCACGGACTTCTTTACCAGAGCGCCGTTCGTTATTGAGGGTATGTTAATCGGCGCCATCGGTTCCGGTATTCCTCTTTTACTGATTTACTTTATTTACAATGACGTGGTGACATCGGCAATGTCCAAGTTCCAGGCACTGTCATCCATCCTGAATTTCCTTACCGTACAGGAAGTATTCCATGTGCTGGTTCCCGTATCCTTAGGTATCGGTATCGGCATCGGCTTCCTGGGCAGCTTTACCACAGTTAGAAAACACTTGCGCGTATGATTAAGAGAGGACAGGCAGGTATGAAAAAAAGACTTGTGATGGTTTTTACGGTGGTACTCATGCTGGTACTTTTCAGCCACATGCCATCTTCCACAAAAGCAGCAACAAGCTATTCGTCTCTTACCTCGGACAGTATCAAACAGAAGGAAGAGCAGATAAAACAGGCGGAGCAGCAGAAGAAAAGCCTGCAGAATTCCCTGACGGATGTGAAGGCTATCAAGAAGAAGCTGGAGCAGGAAAAAAGTAATCTGAAAAATTATGTGCAGGAGCTGGACGCCCAGCTTGCCGAGGTGCAGGACAATATCACCCGGCTGACCGCCGAAATCCAGCAGAAGGAAGAGGAAATCCGTGTTACGCAGGAGGAGCTTGCGGAAGCAAAACAGATAGAGGAAGACCAGTATGATGCGATGGTGGAGCGTATCCGCTTTATGTACGAGCAGGGCGAGTCTTCCTACATCGACATCATTTTCAGCGGAGAAAGCTTAAGCAGCATTATGAATGCCGTTGAATATATGGAGCAGATTTCCGCATATGATAGAAAACAGTTAGACCAGTTTATCTTAAACAGGCAGTATATTGAGCTCTGCGAACAGCAGCTTGAGGCGGAAAAGGAAGTTTTGGATGAAACCAAAGTCAGCGTTGAGCAGGAGCAGAAAGCCCTTGAGGAGCTGATTGCCGCCAAGGAACAGACTATCAGGGAATACGAATACGATATTTCCAACAGAGAGCAGGCCATCAAGGAATACGAAGCCGACATCCAGGAGCAGAACGAAATCGTGCAGGCTCTGGAAGCGGCAATTGCCGAAGAAAAACGTAAAATTTTAGAGCAGAACGGTACTGTACTGATGTACGACGGCGGGCAGTTCAAATTCCCGGTGGCTACCTATACGAGATTGTCGGACGATTACGGCTGGCGTATGCATCCCATCCTTGGCATACAGAAGTTTCACAACGGTATCGACCTGGCATCTCCCAGCGGTACGGCGATTTATGCGGCTTACGACGGAAAAGTGGTAGCGGCATCCTACAGCAGTTCCATGGGTAATTATGTTATGATTGACCACGGCGGAAGCCTGTACACCATATATATGCATGCCTCCAAGTTGTATGTCAGCACAGGAGACGTGGTCGTAAGAGGGGAGACCATTGCTGCGGTAGGTTCCACCGGCCGTTCCACCGGCCCGCACCTGCACTTCGGCGTGCGTCTGAACGGAGAATATGTAAGTCCCTGGAATTATCTGAAACAGTAATATAAGGAAAGGTACACATTATGCAGGACAACGAAATTTATACAACGGGCATTGAGCCCGGACAGCAGCCGGAAAACGGCGGAAAAAAAACACAGGACAAAAGCGGAAAGTTTTTCTGGGGCGGACTGTTTACAGGTCTGATTATGTCCCTTTTAGTAGTGAGCAGCGTGTATGTGGTAAACCGCATCCAGTATGCCCATAAGTCAGGCCAGACGGTAGGGCTTCACACCCGGGAAGAAAGTCAGGAAAACACGGACGGAGAAAGTGTTACCGGAGAAGCGGTCAACGAAGACACGGTAGCCAAGATGAAGGTTATTGAAAATGTAATCGACACTTACTTTTATAAAGAAGACGTGGATAAAGACGCCATGGTGGACGGTATCTTTAAGGGCATGGTTGAGTCGCTTGGCGACCCTTATTCCGAATACTACTCCAAGGAAGAACTGGAAAGTCTGTATCAGGACTCCTTTGGTGTTTATTACGGCGTGGGCGCTTATGTAAGTCTTGACACCACGACAGGTCTTGCGAAAGTCAGCGGTATTATTGCAGACTCTCCGGCTGAGGAGGCGGATCTACGTGCCGAGGATATTATTTACAAGGTGGACGATGTGGATGTAACGGGCATGTCCTTACAGGAAACGGTTTCCCTGATTAAGGGTGATGAGAATACAACCGTTAAGCTGACCCTTATCCGTGATGGTAAAGAAATCGAAAAAGAAGTGACAAGAAGAAAGGTGGAATCCCCCACCGTTAAGTTTGAAATGTTGGATGACGGCATGGCATACATCCAGATTACAGAGTTTGATACCGTGACTGTGGACCAGTTTACGGAAGCCATGGCAATGGCAAGAGGCAATGACATGAAGGGACTCATCCTGGATTTGCGCAGCAATCCGGGCGGTAATTTAAGCTCCGTGGTAAGCATTGCCAAGCAGATGCTGCCCAAGGGTCTGATTGTATACACGGAAGACAGGGACGGCAACCGGGAGGAATATTCCTGTGACGGCTCCAAAGAGCTGGATGTGCCCATGGTTGTTTTAGTAAACGGCAATTCCGCCAGTGCGTCCGAAATCCTGGCAGGCGCCATTAAGGATTACGGTATCGGTACACTGGTAGGCACCACGACCTTCGGCAAGGGCATTGTGCAGAGACCTATTGAACTGTCCGACGGCTCTGCAGTCAAGCTGACCATCAGCTCCTATTACACACCGAACGGCATCAATATCCACGGTATCGGCATCGAACCGGATGTGGAATGCGAATTTGACAGTGAAAGATATTACAGCGACGAAGCATACGACAATCAGCTTGAAAAGGCGAAGGAAGTACTGCTTCAGAAAATGAAAGGTACAAACTAATCAATGATGGAAGAAAATTTAAGATATGAAGATTCCGGGATTAATCCCAAGATTTTACGCGCGGTTTCCGAGATGGGCTATACCCAGATGACGCCTATACAGGAACAGGCAATTCCCCAGCTTATGGAAGGAAAGGATGTCATCGGGCAGGCGCAGACAGGAACAGGAAAGACGGCAGCGTTCGGGATTCCCATGCTGCAGATGGTAGACCCCGCCAGCCGGGAGTTGCAGGGCATGATTTTATGTCCTACCAGAGAGCTTGCCATTCAGGCGGCAGAGGAGCTTCACAAATTTTCCAAATACATGCACGGCATACGTGTGGTACCTATTTATGGCGGGCAGGATATTTCCCGGCAGATTAAAGCCTTAAAAGGCGGCGTCCAGATTATTGTGGGTACACCGGGACGTGTCATGGACCATATGCGCAGACACACTATCAAGTTAGACAGCCTGAAAATGGTGGTGCTGGATGAAGCGGATGAAATGCTGAACATGGGCTTCCGCGAGGATATGGAAGCCATTCTGGGAGAAATCCCGTGCGAGCACCAGACGGCGCTTTTCTCGGCAACTATGCCGCAGGCTATTTTAGACATTACCTACAAATACCAGAAGGATGCGGTGGTCGTGCGGATTACCAAGCAGGAGCTGACAATTCCTCTGGTAAAGCAGTATTATTATGTAGTGAAAAATATTTACAAGGAAGAAGCCATCAGCAGACTGATTGATACCTACAATCTGAAGCGTTCCATCGTATTCTGCAACACCAAAAAGATGGTGGATGAGCTGGCGGAGCATCTGAAGGACAGGGGCTATCAGGCAGAAGGACTGCACGGGGATATGACCCAGAAGCAGAGGGATTTTGTCATGAACCGCTTTAAAAACGGCAGTCTGCAGGTACTGATTGCAACGGATGTGGCGGCAAGAGGCATTGATGTGGACGACTTAGAGGCGGTCTTTAACTATGATGTGCCGCAGGATACGGAATACTACGTCCACAGAATAGGACGTACCGGCAGAGCGGGCAGGGAAGGACTTGCCTTTACCTTTGCTTACGGCAGGGATTTATACCGTATCCGGGAAATCGAGAGAGTCTGCAAAACCAAGATGACGGAGCAGAAGCTGCCCAAGTCCGCACAGGTTATGGACATTAAGTTAAACAAACTGCTGCAGGCGGCGAAGGATACCCTGGATAAAGAAGATTATGTAAAGCTCCAGGATCAGATTGAAGAAAAAATGGAGGACTACGAGTTAGACCCCATGGAGCTTTTAGCATATCTTGTAAGGAAGGAAATCGGCGAGGCGCCGGAAGAAATCGTTATCGAGGAGCCGCGCAAGAGACGCTCTTCCTTCGACGACAGAAGAAAGCGCTTCTCAGATGATGACAGAAGAAAGCGTTTTGCGGATGACGGCGGACATAAATCCCGCGTATTCGGCAGAGGCGACAAAGAAGGCAGCCGCAGAGGTGGAAGCTTCGGTGACAGAGAGAGAAGCAGCCGCAGAGACGGTGCACGCGGTGAAAGAAAAGGGAACCGCGAATTCCGTAAGGTTACGGACAGACGCGATTCCAGGGAGAAACGTAAATAATCAAACAGTTACCTTACAGCGGTAAGGGAGGAAGACACCGACGGCCGGTTGCGATAGGCTGCCGGTGTCATTTTATGCTTGCGCTTAAATAAATTGATGAAGTGGGTGGTATTTTCGATACCGACACGTTCCGCCACCTCATGAACCTTCAAATCAGTATCAGTCAAAAGATGTTCCGCCTCTTCTAAGCGTCTGCCGTTTAAGTACTGCAGGGGAGAAAAGCCGTAGGCTGCTTTGAACTCCCGACACAGACGGTATTTGTTGATGCCGGCCTGGGTCGAAACATTGTCTAAATTCAAATCTTCAGAATAATGCGTATCGTAGTAGGACTTAATATCCTCTAAATACATCTTTCCGCCGCGACCGGAGGAAAAACTAAACTCATCACAGGTCAGCTCTGTCAGTAAATCCACTAAAAGCTTATTGATAATCAGTTCGTTGGGAATGTAATTCCGCATGTAGGAAATCAGGGATGTGAGGGAGGCTTCAATCCGGGGCATATTTTCGGAGGAAACCACACCGCAGTATCTTTCCTTATATAATTCATAATAGAAGGAAAGGAAGGGACCCTGAATGTAAAAAATAATATAATTCCAGTGCGTGGACTGGATGCGGATGCTTACGTTGGGAGAACAGGGGAGAAAAACGAAGGTATTTTCGGAAGCAACTGTTTTATTTCCATTTAAGGAAACCGTACCGGCACCGGAAATGGTATAGAGCATGCAGTAGACCTGTTCCCTGCCAAAATTGTAGCTGTAAGGATAAGAAGCATGAATTTCGTTCCAGGCAAGAACCGTATTTAAGGAATTGGTTGAGGGAGAGCTGTGGTAGCAGGTCTTTAAGGTATAAAATTCCGAGTAAGCCGTGTTATGTATGGATAAATAGTGCATCAACGAGTACTTAATGGAGTCGGCAATGCTTTCCTCAAAATGAAATCCTTTCATGATTTCTCCTCCGTTCTGTATTTGATGTACTTATTTTAATACAAAACAAATATAAAGTAAATAATAACTTAAATATAAACATGGCATAAGTAATTCAAAATTGCCAGCATCATGCAAGAATAAGCGATATCGACGCCGTCATTGACATAAAAATTAGATATTTTTAACAATAAGAATTGGATATTAAACAAAAATACTATGTGATTTTTATAAAAACTGTATGAAAATAAGCCAACTACAAGAATAGAAAAGAATATGCAAGATTGCGAGATGAAAAGCAAAAAGGAAAATGCTACAATACAAAATGAAGTTAACGATAAAGTTAATTAAATAAAGGAGGACGTTACACATTATGAAACTGAAAAAAGTTTTAGCAGTATGTATGGCTTCCGTATTTGCACTTTCCTTAGTTGCCTGCGGCGACAAGACTGCAAATAGCGGAAACAACGAAACAGGAACACAGACCACACCGGCAGAGAGCACAACCGCAGCAACCGATGAGGCGGATGCCAACACCGGAGACAGCGATACCTTAAATTATGCAGATATCGTATTGGGAGAAAGCTACACAGACATTACCGCAACCATTAAATGGTTCAGCAACAGAACCGACCTGCTTGACAATGCAGAGCCTGCAGCCGCTCATCCCTACAGCGAATACATAAAGGCATTCAACGAAATGTATCCCAACATTACTGTAGAAGTAGATGCTACCACCGATTATGAGCAGGATGCACTGCTTGCTCTTTCCAGCGGTAACTGGGGTGACATCATGATGATTCCTTCCATTGATATGGCTGAAATCTCTTCCTACTTCATTCCTTACGGATCTCTTGAGGACATGGAGCAGCAGGTAAGATACGCATCCAGATGGCTGTCCGACGGTCAGGTTTACGGTGTAGCCTCAACCGGTACCGCACAGGGTATTGTTTATAATAAGAAGGTGTTCGCTGATGCAGGCATTACTTCCATTCCCAAGACACCCGAAGAATTCATGAATGCCCTTCAGGCAATCAAGGACAACACCGACGCCATTCCTCTTTACACCAACTATGCAGCAGGATGGACCATGAGCCAGTGGGATGACCATATCAGCGGCACCGCAACCGGTGATGACACCTATAAGAACCAGAAGCTCGTTCATACTGCAAATCCTTTCCAGGATTACGGCGACGGCGCTCACGCATACAACGTATTCAAGATTATGTATGATGCAGTTGCAAACGGTCTGACCGAAGACAACTACATGAACACCGACTGGGAATCCAGTAAGGGTATGCTTCACAGAGGCGAAATCGGTTGTATGGTACTTGGCTCCTGGGCTTATTCCCAGATGCAGGCAGCAGGCGATACGCCTGAAAACGTAGGCTACATGGCATTCCCCATTACCGTAAACGGTAAACAGTATGCTACTTCCGGCGCGGACTACTGCTTCGGTATCAACAAGAATTCTTCCGCTGACAATCAGGCAGCCGCTATGGTATTCGTAAAGTGGATGACCGAAAAGTCCGGATTTGCTTTTAATGAAGGCGGTATCCCCGTAGCAGCAGATGACAACAACTTCCCTGAAATGTATCAGGCATTTGAAGGCGTGGAATTCGTAACAGACCTTCCCGCACTTTCCGGTGAAGAAGACCTGTTAAGCAACGTAAACGTAGAATCTGAATTAAACGTTTGCAACGGCGGCGACACCAAGAGCCAGAAGTTAATCGAGCATGCAGCAGCAGGCGATAAGACATTCGATGAAATTATGGACGAATGGAATCAGGCATGGACGGATGCGCAGGAAGAGTACAGCGTAGAAATTCTTTACTAAGAAACGGTATTTACAGGGAGCCGGGGATATCCTCGGCTCCTGCTTCTTAAAAAATGCATGGTGGAGGAAAAGAAATGGCAGGTTCCGTAAATAAGGCAGGCAGCCCTGCACATGCCAGAAAAGGTCTTTGGGGGTTCCTTAAAAGCCGCAAGGGGCAGAAAATCGCTATAACCGTGGCGTTTATGCTCATTCCCTTGTTTTTATTACTTTTATTTACATATTATCCGTTTTTGGAAATGATTAAATTCAGTTTCTACAAGATTAAAACGTATGCAGGCTACAATGCCGGCAACTACGAATTCGTAGGTTTGAAAAACTACATAGATTTGTTTAAGAAGGGCACTATTTTAAGCACTTTGAAGAATAGCCTTTACTATCTGGTGGGCGCACTCATTCAGACTGTACTTGCCCTGTATCTTGCAACCGTCTTAAGCTTTAAGGTAAAAGGCGGCAACATCTTTAAGGGAATTATGTTCTTCCCGTACCTGATAAGCGGTATTGCTATCGGATTTATTTTCAAATTCTTCTTTACACCGGGATTTGGTTTCGACTCCATCTTAGGTGCACTGGGATTTGCTAAGGACAGCCTGCCGAACTGGTTAGGCGATAAGAGTGTCAACAACATTGTACTGGCAAGCACCTCCGTGTGGAGATACTGCGGACAGAATATGGTACTTTTCATCGGTGCCATCATGTCCATTGACTCCGGTCTTTACGAGGCATCCATGCTGGACGGTGCCAACAGATTTCAGCAATTTCGATATATTATCCTGCCGGGCATCAAGACCATTCTGACCCTGAATGTCATTCTTGCCATTTCCGGTTCCTTAAGTGCCTTCGACCAGCCCTGGGTTATCACCGGCGGTAACAACGGCACCGAAACGTATTTCACCCTGATGCACAAAATGGCGCAGGAAAACAAGAAAATCGGTATGGCGGCAGCCATGGCAATCGTACTCTTTATCATTATTCTGATTGTGACCCTTCTTCAGAAACTTGTGTTCAAGATTTTCTTTGATAATTATGAAAATGAAGTACCGAACGCAACCTTAAAGAGAGATGCCAGGATTGCACGCATCAGGGAAAAGAAGGCAAAGAAAGGAGCAGGTAAGCCATGGGAAGCATAGCAGCAACCAAATCGCAGCCCTTAACCGGGCATAAAGTAAGAAAGGAAATTCTTACATTCTTAAAATATTTTTCACTGGTATTTTTCTCCTTCTGCGCTATTGCTCCGATTATTTATTGTCTGCTTACGGCAGCCAAGACCAATGAAGAGTATGCAACCACACAGGTAACAACCCTGCCGCAGAACCTTTTTAACTTAAGCTCTTACATCAATGCCTGGAACCGTGCCGATATGGGAAAGGCCTTCTTAAATTCCTTTATTGTATTGGTATTCGTACTGGCGATTTCCATCATCATCGGCTCCCAGCTTGCGTTTGTACTGAGCCGCTTCAAGTTTCCGGGAAACGGACTGGTAAGAGGTCTGTTCATGGTTGCCAGCATGGTGCCCGGCGTGGCAATGCAGGTAACGGTTTATAACATTATGTACCAGACGGGACTGATTAACCACTTGTATGGCTACATTGTCCTGATGTGCGGTACGGATGTTATTTCCATTTATATTTTTATCCAGTTTATTGAAAATATATCCATCTCCATTGACGAGTCCGCCATTATGGACGGTGCTTCCTATTTCCGTATTTACCGCACCATCATTTTCCCGCTGTTAAAACCGGCGATTGTAACCAGTATGGTGTTAAAGGGCGTGAATACCTACAACGAATTCTATATGTCACACCTGTATCTGGAAATGGCAAGCCCGAAAATTTATACGGTTTCCACTTGTCTTAACGTTTTCGTGGGACCCATGGGAAACCAGTACAACTTAATCTGTGCCGGTGTAATTATTTCCTTAATTCCCGCGCTGATTGTATTTATTCTCTGCCAGAAGCAGATTTACAGCGGCCTTACCAACGGCGCCGTAAAGGGTTAATGTTTACTGTATGATAAGTTTACAAAGTTTATATGGAAAAACTGTGGAATTTATCCTATAATAACTGTATATTTGCATAAAATTGCAGATGAAAAGGAGTAAACGTCCCGGATGATAAGGAATACCGAACCAAAGATTACCATGAAGGACATTGCGCAGAAATTAGGCGTCAGTGTTGTAACCGTATCCAAAGCATTTAACAATAAAGAAGGCGTCAGCGAAGAGCTTCGTGCCCAGATAAAGAAGACCGCTGAGGAAATGGGATACCGCTATAATGCAACGGCCAAGGCATTGCGGGAGGGCCATTGCTTCAATATCGGCGTAATAGTAGCTTCACGGTATATGGACGAAACGGAGAATTCTTTTTATTTAAAAATGTACCAGAACATCATCAAGCACCTGACTGACTACGAATATTCCGGTATTCTGGAAATTGTGACGCAGGAGATGGAGGATGGCAACGAGCTGCCCCGCATCATCAGCAACAACAAAATAGACGGACTGATTGTGCTTGGACAAATGAAAGCGGAATACCTGCTTTTTATCAAAAAGACTGGTATCCACACGGTATACCTCGACTTTTACAACAAGACCATTGATGTGGATGCCGTGATTACGGACAATATTTACGGAGAATACCTTCTCACCAATTATCTGGTGGGCAAGGGACATAAAAAGATTGCATTTATCGGAAATATATACACCACTGCCAGTATTTTGGACCGGTACTTAGGTTATTACCGGTCGCTGCTTGCCAACAGACTGGAGGTGCATCCCGAATATCTTATCCCGGACAGAACGGACCAGGGTAAATTTATTGAAATCAAACTGCCCAAGGATATGCCCACCGCCTTTGTCTGCAACTGCGATACCGTGGCATACGCCCTTATCCAGAAGCTGAAAGACCGTGGCTACCGGGTGCCGGAGGATATTTCCGTAGTCGGATTTGATAACTATTCCTTCGGGGAATATTCCACACCAAAGCTTACCACCGTGGAGGTCGATGTGGATGCCATGACCATGCTGGCAGTAGATACGCTGCAGAAGCAGATTGCCGGACAGGGCGAAAAACCCAGCCGCAAGGTCATCAGCGGCACCCTGATTATCCGTGATTCCGTTGCGGAAGTGAAGTAAATGCGAGACAGGCGCAAAACTGTATACGGAACCCTAAAAAAGCGAAATACCCGTTGCACGGCAGAAATGCTGCAAAGAAATGTGCAATGGGTATTTTTGTGTGCAGAAAAACATGTTATAATACATAAATAGAAACGTGGGAGACATGTTTACGGCATGGAGCCTTCGGGAACGGAGCATTTTTATGAAGATACTTCACTGTGCGGATTTGCATATAGACTCCCGCATGAACACAAATTTTGATGCGGAAAAAAGAAAAAAGAGAAAAGCGGAAATCTTAAACACCTACAGGCGGATGATAGAATATGCCGCAGAACAGGGTGTCGCTGCCATCCTCATTGCGGGTGATTTGTTTGACACGAATTCTGTTTCCCGGACTGCCATGAGCGCCGTGTATACAAGCATCAAAGAGCATCCCGATATTGCGTTTTATTACCTGAAGGGCAATCATGATGTCAACAGCTTTCTGGCTTCCATGGAGGAAATCCCGGAGAACCTGCATTTGTTTTCCGACACCTGGTTAAGCTATGAGGTGGGAACGACCAGACGGGGCAGGGTGATGCTGTCCGGCGTGGAATTGAATGCGGAAAACAGCAGCCTGATTTATCCGGCGCTTTCTCTGGACAGCAGGGATTTAAATATCGTGACCCTGCACGGACAGAGTGCGGAATACCGCTCCAAGGACAAAACGGAAGTCATCAGCATGTCGCTTTTGAAAAATAAAGGAATTGATTATCTGGCACTGGGACATGTGCATGCCCATGTGGTGGAAGCACTGGATGCCAGAGGAATTTACTGCTATCCGGGCTGCCTCGAGGGAAGAGGCTTTGACGAATGCGGGGAGCATGGTTTTGAAATGCTTACCATTGAGGAAGAAACCGGAACGCTTACCCATGAATTTATTCCGTTTGCTTACCGCAATCTGTATACCGTGCCGGTGGATGTGACGGGCTGCCTGCATTCCGATGAAATGATACAGAGAGTAGAAGAGGTGCTTCGGGAAAAGGATTATGCACCGGGCAGTTTACTGAAAATAGAACTTACCGGAGAAGTGGATGTTTCCTGCGAATGCAATGTTTCCTATATACAGGAACGTTTTTCACCCCGCTTTTTCTTTGTAAAAGTAAAAGACAGCACCCGGCTGAAGGTGGATTACACGGATTATCTTTTAGACGAGTCCTTAAAGGGCGAATTTGTCCGGACCGTCATGCAGGATACGACCCTGACACCCGAAATGCAGAGTGAAATTATACGCTGTGGCTTGCAGGCACTTGCCGGAGAGGAGTTCGCAGGATGAAATTAATTAGTTGCTCCATTGAAAATTTTGGAAAATTAAACGAATATGAGAGAAACTTTTCGGAAGGAATTACGGTCTTTTTAGAGCGCAATGCCTGGGGAAAAAGCACGCTGGCGGCATTTATCAAGGTCATGTTTTTCGGTTTTGCCGGAGAAAGCAAAAAGCTTTTGGCGGACAGGGAGCGTGAAAAATACCGTCCCTGGAACAAGGGCACCTATGGAGGAAAAATTGTCTTTGAAACCGGTGGAAAGCGGTACATTCTGCAGCGTACCTTCGGTGCAAAGGAAAAGGACGACAGCGCCGAGCTCTACGATGCGGCTACCAATTTGCCTTCTAAGGATTTTTCCTGCGACAATATCGGCGAGACATTGTTCGGACTGGATGACAAGTCCTTCCTGCGCACAGTGTTTGTGGCGCAGAATGAGGTAAATGTGCAGGAGGACGGAAAATGTGGCGTCAGCGACAGCATCAATGCGAAAATCGGCAACCTGACGGATGCCACGGACGATTTGACCAACTACGAAAGCGTCATCAAGGCCATGGCGGACGAGATGAACCGGCTTTCTCCCACACGTTCCACCGGACAGATTAAAAAGCTTGTCTCGGAAATCGGCTCCTTAAGCGCGGAAGTGCGGCAGGAGGAAACCGTGGAGGGCACGTTGCAGGATGTGGAAGAACGATACCTGAAGGAAAAGGAAGCCTGCCGGCAGATGAAGGCAAGGCAGAAGGAAGTGGAGGAGGAATATTCCCGCTCCTTACTGACCGGTTCCTTACAGGATTTGCGTCGGGACTACGAAGAGAAAAAAGAAGAAGTGCGCTTAAAGAGAACCCTGTTTGCGGGCAGCGTTCCCGAAGAGGATGAGCTGGCGAACATGCAGGAGCTGGGCAGGGAGCTGGACAGAGAGAAGAGCATTATGCAGGAAAACCGTCTGTTTGCCGAGGACGAGGAACGGCGAAAAGCATTGGCGCATACTTTCTCGGCGGGGCTGCCGGAACAGGCAGAGCTGCTTTCCCGGAAGGAGCAGATTTCCCGTTACAAAGAGGTGCAGGGCGAACTTGCAGCGAGCAGACTTTCCAGGGAAGAAGAGGAACGCCTGCAGATTTTGTCGGAAGCCTACCCGAAGGGCATGGCGGAAAAAGAAGAAATCGATGATATGCTGGCAGACTGGAACCGCAAAAAGGCGGTGAAGGCGGAACTGGTACATAAAAAAATCCAGGCGGAATTTTTGCAGAACCAGAACAAGCACAAGGAAAGACTGTTTTTCCTGTTTCTGGCGCTCGGCGTTATTCTGCTTATTGCAGGCGGCGTGCTGTTTTTGGTAAGCACTCCTGCGGCTGTTGTGGGACTTATTGCAGGCGTGCTGATGCTGGGACTGGCGGTGATGAACCGTCCCACCGGCAAGGAAGAGGCAGCCGGTTATGCCAAAGAAGTGGAAGAGGACGAAGCAGGCATCAAGGCGGCGGAGGACAGAATGCAGTTGTTCTTCCGTGATTTTGAGCTGCGCGGCTACCCGGATACTGTGGAAGCGGTGCTTTACGATATGCGGAGAGATGAGGCGGAATACGACAGGCTGCACCGGAAAAAAGAGCTGGCTGCCGAGCCGGAAAAAGTGGCGCGGGCAGAGGAAATGCTGGCGGACATTACAGCTTATCTTCGAAAGTTTTACCCTACCATTCATATTAACGAAAACAACATTTCCGAAAGCTTTGAACTTCTATGGCGGGAGGCACTGGAATACAGCGAGCTGAAACGCAAGAAGGATGCTTTCGATAAGGCAAAGGAAGTCTACGAGGATGCGGACGAAGTGATTGGCGCTTTCCTTCAGAAAATCGGGCAGACGCCCCATCCCGACCGGGTAAAGCAGCTTAAGGATATTCACGAGCAGCTTATCCGTTACCATGCTGCCTATGAAGAACTGGAAAAGGCTTCTTCCAAATTAAAGGAATTTGAAGAAAGTAACGCGGATGTGCAGGCGGCTGCGGCAGAAGCGGCGGGCACACAGATGCGCAGCAAGGAAGAAATCCAGGCGGAGAAGCAGAAGCTGGAAACAGATATTTCGTACACCGAAAGAGCAATACGGGATTACGAAAAGCAGATGGAGGAATTAAGGGAACGCGCCGGCAGCGTGGAGGACGCCAAGGAGCGTCTGGAGCAGCTTGCGGAAGAAAAAGAGGAGCTGGCTCACCGGTATGATGTAGTGGACAAAACGAAGCAGTATTTGTCACAGGCGAAGGAAAACCTGACCGCCAGATACCGCGACCCCATCATGAACGGCTTTAACAAATATTACGAAATGCTGACCGGATGCCTGCCCAGGGAATACAAAATGGATGCCAACATCAGCCTGACGAAGGAAGAAAGCGGCGGCAGAAGACAGATTACCGCACTCAGCAGCGGCTGGCAGGATTTGGTAAACATCTGCCTGCGTATGGCACTTGTGGATGCCATGTATAAGGAAGAAAAGCCCTTTCTTGTCATGGATGACCCGTTTGTCAATCTGGATAAAGAAAAAATGGAGCTTGCCAAAGGGTTCCTGCGGGCTATCTCCAAAGAATACCAGGTGCTCTACTTCACCTGTCATGAAAGCAGAATTTAAGAGAAAATTGCATGAAAAAGAGATATTTAATATTGCTGGTTTTATGTGTATCTTTACTGGCGGGCTGCGGTACGGACAAATGAAGCTGCATGCGGGAAATTAGCCTGTAAGTGAAGGGGTTAGGCAGGTTTGAAACCAGATTACGCGGAAAAGAAGGAAACGGGTCAAAATCCGCGTAGGGCTTGAAAATGATTTACGCGGAAACGAGAAGAAAAGCCGAAAATCCGCGTAAGGCTTGAAAATGATTTACGTGGAAACGAGAAGAAAAGCCGAAAATCCGCGTAAGTCCCCCAAAAATCCTACGCGGAAAAGAGAAGAAAAGCTAAAAATCCGCGTAACCGCGAAAAAAGCTCCGGTTCTACGGGCGCTTGGAGAGCGAAAAAAAGAATGAGAGAGGCGGAAATGCGCCCTCTCCCATATTTATAACAAAAAAGAAACCGGTGAGCTGTCCCGATAAGGGACGGCGGCACCGGTTTTTTATATAAAGATAGAAGCTCGCACTTAGTACAGCGCCTTCTCCAGGGAGGCAGGGTCGGAGGAAACCTTCAAGGCTTCGTCGCGGGTGACCTTGCCGTCGTTGACAAGAGCAATCAGGTCATCGTTTAAGCAGTGCATGCCCTCTTTTCTGCCGGACTGCAGCATGCTGGGAATCTGAATGGTCTTGTTCTCACGGATGAGGTTTGAAATTGCCACGTTGGCAATCATGATTTCCGTTGCGATGACACGTCCGCTGCCATCCGCTAAAGGAAGAAGCTGCTGGGTGATGACGCCGCGGATAACGTTGGCAAACTGAGAACGGATCTGGGCCTGTCCGTCGATGGGACATGCATCGATGATACGCTCGACGGTCTGTGCCGCACTGGTGGTATGTAAGGTGGAAAGCACTAAGTGACCGGTTTCAGCGGCGCTGATAGCAGCGCTGATGGTTTCAAAGTCTCTCATTTCACCTACTAAGATAATGTCAGGGTCTTCACGAAGGGCGGAACGAAGAGCGGAAGCAAAGGAAGGCACGTCCTTTCCGACTTCACGCTGATGAATCATGGCACGGTTGTGCGGATAAACATATTCGATAGGGTCTTCAATGGTCAGGACATGGCGGGAAGTGGTCTTGTTGATGTGATCGACCATGGATGCCAGAGTGGTGGACTTACCGCTTCCGGTAGGACCGGTAACCAAGACAAGTCCTCTGGGCATTTCAGAAAGCTCTCTGACTACATCGGGCAGACCAAGCTGGGAAAATGTGGGAATTTCCTGCTTTAACAGACGGATGCTTGCCGCTAAATTGTTGCGCTGATGATAAATGTTGGCGCGGATGCGGGTGCCGTCACGAAGCATACATCCTACGTCCAGGTCCTCCCCCGAAGTGACCAACTCTACCTGTTTCTGATCCAGAAAGGCAAAAATCATGTTGCGGGACTCTTCGGCCGTGGGACAATCCGGAAGGATTTCCAAAGTACCGTAACGACGCAGAGCTAAATTGGTACCGACAGTGATATGAATATCAGAACAGTCGGTCTTTTTGGCATATGCCATCAGTTCTTCAAAGTTCATGTGTTCTCCTCCTACAGCATTATAAGTTTATATAAAAATATTATATGGTATAATGCCGGAAATAGAAAGACATTTTTATAAAAGTTTTACGTTAGAATGAAGAGAAAATAACGACTGCACAAATTTACTTTTCCGGGCAGCGGTGATATAAGGATGCGGTCATGATTATGCCTACGGCGGGCGGTTCCTTTACCCGCGACGAGGTGCGGGAAGACCCCATTAAGACCAACAGCAAAATGGGACTTTACACGAACCACTGCAATCTTCTTGACTTAGCGGCAGTGGCAATCCCGGAGGATACCTCCGACAGGATAAGACCTTTCGGCATTACGGTATTCGGACGTTTCCTATGTGGAAAGCACTTGCACGGACGAGCATTATGAGCTTTACCGTCTGCACACCACTCCCGTAAAACCGGGTCTTATGAAGACGGAGGGTGTGGGAAACCACATTAAGGTAGATTTGTATGCCCTGCCGGTTGTAAAGCTGGGACGTTTCCTGAGCCGGGTAGCGGAACCGCTTGTGCTGGGTGACATTACCCTGCAGGACGGCCGCGTGGTAAAGGGCTTCCTATGTCAGGGATATGCAGCGAAAGACGCAGAAAACATCACCGCAGAGGGAAGCTTTTAAGAGCATATTGGGAAGAGCAGGTGTATAAGTCTGGAATTTATGCGCCGGCTCTTTTTGCGTTTATGTACCGGTATGCTCTTTTTGGGGGAGTATGCATCGCAACTCTTTTGGGAGGTTTATGGAAATAGGATGTCACTTATGTTATAATGGGTGAGGCAAAAAAAGTATTATTCCAATGAATTTAAGGGATACTTTGAAATTGTTTCCATGACGGGACTCCTTCGGTCCCATTTTTATGAGGAGTGATGGTATGAAAAAATTAGCAATTTTATTCCCGGGAGTAAATTACAGTGTGGACTGTCCGCTTTTATATTACGTGGGCAACATTTGTGAGAATGCCGGTTTTGAAATATACGAAGTGAAGTATGAAGGGTACGGAAAAGCACAGACAGCCGCAAAGGCTTCTTCCCTTGAGGAGTGCATAAAATTAGAATACGAAGCCCTGAAAGGAAAACTTCCGCAGGACATGCTGCAAGAGTATGAGGAGCTTGTGTTTGTTTCCAAAAGCATGGGAACCGTTCTGGCGGCGCATCTGGAAGAGGATTACGGGTTACATAATGTTACGCATGTGATGCTGACGCCCATTGACCAGACTTTGCCCTATCTGAAAACGCAAAAGAAGATAGCATACATGGTAACCGGCACTGCGGATAATAAGGTAAATCACGAGGCGCTCCGGAAAATAAGCCGGGAGCACAATTATCCCCTTACAGAGATAGTAGGAGCCGGACACCGGCTGGAAATCAAGGGCAATGTGCAGAAAAGTATCAAAATTCTGGCAGATATTATGGAAGCGATAGAAAAGGACCGCAGGCTGGCAGTCTGAACGGTCCTTTCGGCTTTTTATTCTGCTGTGGGAAACAGGGGAAGCTCTCTTAAGAAAACGATGTCGGTACGCTTAGCAGAATCGCCCTCAGCTAAAACGGCAGCCCTTTTTACAACATTGGCACCGGCGGCTTTCACAAGTTCTTCCAAAGCATGCAGGGACTCACCGGTGGAAATAACATCATCTAAAATGCAGACATTTTTACCCTTGATTTTTGCGGCATCAATACCATCCAGATATAGTTTCTGGGTACCGGAAGTGGTAATGGAGTTTACCTCATGGGAAACCACATCCTGCATATAATTCTTTACACTCTTACGGGCAACAATAAATTCTTTCAGGTTTAATTTTCTGGACACTTCATATGCCAGAGCAATTCCCTTGGCTTCGGCTGTTACAATTGCATCCACGGGACCGATTTTTTCGGCTAAAGGACCGGCACAGGCGGAAATAAGTTCCGTATCTCCGATAATTACAAAGCTACCGAAGGAAAGAGAGTCATTCATTTTAATTAAAGGAAGCTGGCGCTTTATGCCGCACACTTCGATTTCGTAAGTTTTCATAACCATATCCTTTCTTATCATTCACGACATGTAAAAAGTATAGCATCTCAGGACGGGAGTGTAAATGACAAACATTGACAGTATAGTGAAGTATGGCAAAAAAATGTTATAGAATAGGGGAGAGAAGTATTTTAAAGCAAAATCATGAAATGAATAAGAATGCTTTACAAGAAAAATCAAAAGGTGAAGTAAAAAGAAAATCTGCCCGAAGAAGTAAATGTGATGTTTGAAATGCCGGGAAAATTGAAGGCGGGCGCAAGGCAAGACAGCAAAAGCCGGAATGAGCAAGACAGCAAAAGCCGGAAGTCATCGCAGAAATTACAGGACGGCAAAGGTCAAAGCAGGGATGTGCAGTATCTCTGGAAAGTGTGATATATGGAAGAAGAAAAGAATTACATATCCGGCAAGCAGGATGCGGATATATTTGTGAGACAGTTATTGAATATCGGGGAAGCCATGTACCAGTCCGGCGGCGAAATCTCCCGGATTGAGAACAGCCTGCACCGGCTGGGCAAGGCATACGGCGCCCAGCATGTCAGCGTGTATGCCATTACCTCCAGCATTCTGATAACGGTGGAATTTAACGACGATTATTCCGTCACGCAGAACCGACGGATAACCAGGCGCGGGGCAATCGACTGTACCAAAATGGAAAGCTTAAACCAGTTGTGCCGGGACTGCGCGGCAGATCCCATTGCGGTGGCGGAATTAAAGGAACGGGTGCTGGCGATATTACAGGAAAAGCCGGGTGAGCTTCAGCGTTACATCGGGCAGCTTATTGCGGCAACCATGTTCACGCTCTTTTTCGGCGGGGATTTTAAGGATGCCCTCGTGGCGGGCATAGCGGTTTTGGTGATTTGCGCCATGCAGAAATGGGTGTGGAGCATCTGCTCCTCCGAGCTGTTTTTCAATGTGGCATGTTCGTTTGTGACGGGCACATTTGTCAGCCTGATAAATCGGATAGTTCCGGGGCTTCATGTAAACCAGATTTTAATCGGCGATATCATGGTGCTCATACCGGGAGTTGCCATTACCAATTCCATCCGTTATATCTTGAGCGGCGACATTATTTCCAGCTTTGAAAAACTGATGGACAGCCTGATGCAGGCATTCGGCATAGCGGCGGGCTTTATGCTGTCTTTGATGCTGGTAAAGGGAAACATCACGGACTCCGGAATAACCTATCATGCGCTGGAGCGGGCTGTTCAGTTGCTGGCTGCGGCGCTTGGCACCTGGGGATTTTGTATCATTTATAATATGCGGAAAAAATACATGGCGGTTTCCATGGTGGGCGGCTTTTTGTGCTGGGCAACGTTTCTTCTCATGCAGTACGGCGGCTTCTCCATTTTCGTGTCCACGCTGATGTCCGCATTTGTGGTGGGAATTTACGGAGAAATTTTTGCTTACATTCTGAAAGTGCCGACGACCATACTGTTCATTCCGGCGTGTCTTCCGCTGATACCCGGAAAGAATCTGTATTATTCGGCAATGGCGATTATTGCTTCGGACTGGACGGGTTTTCAGGACAACATTGTTCTCCTGATTTTGTATGCCGTGGGAATAGCCATCGGACTGGCCGTGGTGGTGGAACTGGAACGTATCGTGAAAAGGCTGCCCCGGAAAAAACGGTGATTAACAAATGCTTTCAAAGGAAACAGGAGTATAATTTCCCCTTTTTCCACATAATAACCCAAATGGATGTCCATGGTTTTCTGCAAAGAAAATTGTTTTGAACGGATACTCTTTTTGCTCAGTTTCAAAAAATGAAAAATTTTACGATTTTGAAACCCACAGCTTGCATATACTATTTGCAGACAGTATAATAAGTATTGCAGAGCGGTTTCAAAAAATAAAAAATTTTCAACTTTTGAAAGCGGGTGGCTATATGAAAACCATTACAAGAGAAAAGTATCTGGAAAGAATGATTGAACTTAACGGAACGCCGGACATCAAGATTATTACCGGTATCCGTCGTTCCGGTAAGTCAAAATTGATGCAGGCATATATGGAGTATCTGAAAAGTCATTTTGAAAATATCAATATCATTTTTATTGATTTTATGGACCTGGCTTATGAAGATATTAAGGAATATCATGCGCTGCACACTTATGTAGAAGAACACTATCGGGCAGGAAAGACAAATTATCTTTTTGTGGATGAAGTCCAAATGTGTCCGAAATTTGAGCTGGCAATTAATAGCCTGTATGCAAAAGACAAATATGACATCTATGTGACAGGTTCCAATGCGTTCCTGCTAAGTGCAGATTTAGCGACACTTTTTACGGGGCGTTACATCGAAATTCATGTATTCCCGTTTAGCTTCCGGGAATATTGCAGGTACAACGAAGATATTCAGGATAAGGATAAACTGTTTGATGAGTATTCCATCAAAGGCGGTCTGGCGGGTTCTTATGCTTACAGAACAGAAAAAGACCGGACAAATTACATCAAAGAGGTTTATGAATCCATCGTAACAAGAGACCTGATACAGAAATATGCCTTGCCGGATACATTGGTTTTGCAAAGATTAAGCGAGTTTTTAATGGATAATATCAGCAATCTGACTTCATCCAACAAAATCAGTCAGCTTCTGACAGCGAACGATACACCTACCAATCATGTAACGATTGGCAGATATATTAAATATCTGTGCAATGCGTTTGTGTTTTATGATGTTAAGCGCTATGACATTCGCGGAAAGAAATATCTTGAAAACTCTGAGAAATTCTACCTTTGTGACAGCGGTATCCGCTATGCGGTTCTTGGCAGCAGAAATATGGATTACGGCAGGGTTTATGAAAATATAGTATGTATTGAACTGCTTCGCCGCGGCTATGATGTTTATGTAGGAAAGCTCTATCAGAAAGAAATTGACTTCGTAGCACAAAGAGGCAGTGAAAAAATCTATATCCAGGTGAGTGATAATATTTCCGGGCAGGAAACCTTTAACCGGGAAGTATCGCCGCTTCTTCAGATAAGGGATGCTTATCCGAAACTCATTATTGCCAGAACGAAACATCCGAAATACAGTCATGAAGGCATAGAGATTTATGATATAGCGGATTGGCTGCTGCAGGAATAAAAAGAGCATAACCCAGTTTTTATGTATAATTCCTCCGGTTTTCTACATACTACCTATACAGCACAAAATATGGAAAGTATGTAAGAAGCAGGAGGAATTTTTATATGCGAGCAACAGGTATTGTACGAAGAATAGACGATCTGGGAAGAGTGGTGGTTCCGAAGGAAATCCGGAGAGTCATGCGCATCCGGGAAGGCGACCCGCTGGAGATTTTTACGGACAAGGACGGAGAAATTGTCTTAAAGAAATATTCACCCATCGGAGAAATGGGATATTTTGCACAGCAGTATGCGGAAACGGCTGCCCAGAGTTTAGGCTGCGGCGTATGTGTGTGCGACAGAGATCAGATTATTGCGGTAGCTGGGCTGCCGAAAAAGGACATGTTGGGAAAAAGTCTTCACAAGGAACTGGAAAATGCCATTCAGAGCCGGAAGGCAATTTGTGCCAGGAAGGGCGACAAGCAGTTTGTCAGCATCTTAAATCAAGGTGACAGCGAATATGATATGCAGATTATCCAGACCATTATCGCCGAAGGTGATGCCATCGGAGCAGTCATTCTGCTGACCAGGGAAGAGGACAAAACCATTGGCGAAACCGAAAAAAAGGCAGCCATGATAGCTGCCGGTTTTTTAGGACGCCAGATGGAAGGATAGTTATTCACTGATAACACAGTTGCGGCCGGCTTTTTTGCCCTTGTAGAGCATGAGGTCGGCTTCTTTTAACAGATCGTTGATGTCGATATCGGCAGTAGCCTGTGCCAGACCTAAGGTCATGGTGATGCGGATCTCGTTGCCTTCATAAGGAACCTTAAGCTCCCGGATGCGGGAAAGCATGGCCTCCGCATAGGCGTTGGCTTCGGAAAGGGTGGCGCCTTCATAAATAAGAAGAAACTCTTCACCGCCCCAGCGGGCAACGCAGCCGCTTCCGTGCATTTCTTTTCTCATGACCTTGCCCACGGCCTTCAGGACTTCATCGCCGCATTCGTGACCATAGGTGTCGTTTACGGATTTGAAATAATCTATATCGCCGATGCAGAGTACATAAGGTGTGCCATTTTCCGTAAACCGGCGATGGGTCTCGGAAAGCTTCTGGTCACCGAAACGCCGGTTACTTAAACCGGTCAGGGTATCCTGCTCCAAAAGGTTGCGCAGAGAGCGCTGCATGCTTAGAGCGGAAATACCGATCTCGCTGAGTTCGTCATTCCGGCTTAAAACTTCCTGCCCCAGAGAAGCATTCAGGTTACCGGAGGCAATCTGGGCAAGGAAGGTACGGATTTTGTGAAGCGCTGTCAGGATTTTGTGCGTGTAGGAAGACGAAATCAGACACACAATCGCAATGCTGCACAGGGAAATGATTAAAATAGGAAAAATAGTTGCCTTTACCGTCCGGTTGACCTGAGCGCAGGGCATGCCGGCATAGACCATTCCCACGACGGTTCCGTCGCTGTTACGGAGAGGCGCATAATAGGCAAAATAATGGACTTTGCTGATGGTGGTATTGGTATAGAAGTGGGAAGAACCGCCATAGAAAACCTCCTGCAGGACCTTGGAATTGGCGCCGGTGCCCACGATGCGCTGTCCCTGTTCATCACAGATGGTTGTCAGGATACGGGTGTCTTCATAAAATACAGTGAATTCCACACCGGTATTTTCATGGAATTTGTCGATAACGGAATAATCGGAGGTGATATCCTGCTCCCCCTTGAAAAGACGGTAGCCGACATCTCCCTGCAGGGTGTAATCGCCGGGGTAGAGCATGTCATAGGAAGAGATGAGCATATCCGTCATGTTCTGAAGCTCGGTGTGAACCTGGTCGTACATGGCGCTCTGCACGGTCTTAAAGCTGAACATCATAATAATAAGCCCTAAAATGAACATCGGAACGGAGCTGAAAGCCTGTAATGTATAATACAGTTTACCTTTTTTCTTTATTTTCGCCATATAAAAACCCCATGTCTTTCTCATAGCCGTATTTTGCACGGAACCACACGATGATTATGTTTTATTATACAGCTTTTTTCCTCTATTGACAATGTCGCAAAGAAAGATTTATAATAAGCACATTGAGAAAGACTGTGACGGAGACAGTAAGTTTTCAGGCGAAAGGATAGCGAGCCGGTGACGGTGCAAGACCGGTGCGAGTAGCGGATTACCCAAAATCACTCCCAAGTCGTGCGTGCCAAAGGCTCTGCCCGGTAGTGCGTGCCGGCATCCTGCCGTTATCGGGAACCATATACAAAAAGTGTATGTTGTAACAGGTGGTATGCGAGTCTGACCTCGTCCTTTTACGGACGGGGTCTTTTGTATTGCAGAAAAGAAAGGAAGAAAATCATGTACAAGAAAGTATCAACCGATTTAAACTTCGTGGACAGAGAAAAACAAATCGAAAATTTCTGGGATGAAAACCACATCTTTGAAAAGAGCATGGACAGCCGCAAGGAAGGTCCGACCTACACCTTTTATGACGGCCCGCCTACCGCAAACGGCAAGCCCCATATCGGCCATGTGCTGACCCGTGTTATTAAGGATATGATTCCGAGATACCGCACCATGAAGGGCTACATGGTACCGAGAAAAGCAGGCTGGGATACTCACGGACTGCCGGTAGAAATTGAAGTGGAAAAGAAACTGGGACTGGACGGCAAGGACCAGATTGAAGCATACGGCCTGGAGCCATTTATCAAGCAGTGTAAGGAAAGCGTCTGGAAATACAAAGGAATGTGGGAGGATTTCTCCGGCACCGTCGGTTTCTGGGCAGACATGGAAAATCCTTATGTTACCTATCATGACGACTACATCGAGTCCGAATGGTGGGCGTTAAAAGAAATCTGGAACAAGAAGCTGCTTTACAAGGGCTTCAAGATTGTACCTTACTGCCCCCGTTGCGGCACCCCGCTTTCTTCCCAGGAAGTAGCACAGGGCTACAAGGATGTAAAGGAACGCTCTGCAATCGCACGTTTCAAGGTAAAGGACGAGGATGCTTACATCTTAGCATGGACCACCACCCCCTGGACTCTTCCTTCCAACGTAGCACTCTGCGTAAACCCGGAAGAAACCTATGCCAAGGTTAAGGCGGCAGACGGTTATACCTATTATATGGCAGAAGCACTGTTAGACACCGTGCTGGGCAGGCTTGGCGATGCCGAAAACGGCGTTAAGGCATACGAAGTGCTGGAAACCATGACCGGTAAGGAATTAGAGTTCAAGGAATATGAACCGTTATTTGACTGTGCTGTAGACATCTGTAAAAAGCAGAACAAGAAAGCTTATTATGTGGTATGCGATACCTACGTTACCCTGACAGACGGTACCGGCGTTGTTCATATTGCACCTGCCTTCGGTGAAGACGATGCCAAGGTCGGCAGAAGCTACGACTTACCGTTCGTACAGCTTGTTGACGGCAAAGGCAACATGACGGAAGAAACTCCCTATGCGGGCGTCTTTGTAAAGAAGGCTGATCCCATGGTACTGGAGGATCTGGATAAGAAGGGACTTTTATTTGCGGCTCCCAAGTTTGAACACAGCTACCCTCACTGCTGGAGATGCGATACCCCGCTGATTTACTATGCAAGAGAGTCCTGGTACATCAAGATGACAGCCGTAAAGGACGACTTAATCCGCAACAACAACACCATCAACTGGATTCCCGAATCCATCGGCAAGGGACGTTTCGGCGACTGGCTTACCAATGTACAGGACTGGGCAATCTCCCGTAACCGTTACTGGGGCACCCCGCTTAACATCTGGGAATGCAGCTGCGGTCATCAGGAATGCATCGGCAGCCGCGCAGAGCTGGCGGAAAGAAGCGGCAATCCCGAGGATGCCAAGGTAGAGCTTCACAGACCGTACATCGATGCCGTTACCATGAAGTGTCCGGAATGCGGCGGCGAAATGCACCGTGTACCCGAAGTTATCGACTGTTGGTTTGACTCCGGTGCGATGCCTTTTGCACAGCATCATTATCCGTTTGAAAATAAAGACATTTTTGAGAAGCAGTTCCCTGCCCAGTTTATTTCCGAGGCAGTTGACCAGACCAGAGGCTGGTTCTACTCCCTGCTTGCAGAGTCAACCATTCTGTTTAATAAGGCGCCTTACGAAAATGTTATCGTATTAGGCCATGTGCAGGATGAAAACGGACAGAAGATGAGCAAGAGCAAGGGCAATGCGGTGGATCCGTTTGATGCACTTCAGACCTACGGCGCCGATGCCATCCGCTGGTACTTCTACATCAACTCCGCACCCTGGCTGCCGAACCGTTTCCATGGCAAGGCCGTGCAGGAAGGACAGCGTAAGTTTATGGGTACCCTGTGGAACACCTACGCATTCTTCGTTCTGTATGCGAACATTGACAACTTTGACGCATCCAGGTACACACTGGATTACAGTAAGCTTTCCGTTATGGATAAATGGATTCTTTCCAAATTAAACTCCGTAGTGGGTGAGGTGGATGACGACCTCGGCAATTACAAAATTCCCGAAGCCGCAAGAGCCCTGCAGGAATTTGTGGACGATCTGAGCAACTGGTATGTAAGACGAAGCAGAGAGCGTTTCTGGGCAAAGGGCATGGAGCAGGATAAGATTAACGCTTACATGACACTTTACACCTGTCTGGTTACCTTCTGTAAGGCAGCCGCTCCCATGATTCCGTTCATGACCGAAGAAATATACCAGAACCTGGTTCGCAGCGTGGACGCTTCCCAGCCGGAAAGCATTCATCTGTGCGACTTCCCGAAGGTAGAAGAAGAGCATGTGGACAAGAAGCTGGAAGCCGATATGGATATTGTATTGAAGGCAGTTGTGATGGGTCGTGCGTGCAGAAACACCGCCAACATCAAAAACCGTCAGCCGGTTAACACCATGTTTGTCAAGGCAGAATACGAACTGACCGATTTCTACAAGGACATCATCGCAGACGAACTGAATGTAAAGAAGGTAGTATTTACAAACGATGTGCGTGAATTTACATCCTATACCTTCAAACCCCAGCTCCGCACCGTCGGACCCAAGTACGGCAAACAGCTCGGTGCCATCAAGAAGTACCTCGAAGAGCTGGACGGCAATGCCGCAATGGATACCTTACAGAAGGACGGCGCCCTGAAGTTTACGGCAGGAGACGTGGAGGTTTCCCTTACCGAAGAGGACCTTCTGATTGAAATGACCCAGAAAGAGGGTTATGTCACAGAAGCAGACAACAGCATGACCGTTGTACTTGACACCAATCTGACACCGGAATTAATCGAAGAAGGCTTTGTTCTGGAATTAATCAGCAAAATCCAGACCATGAGAAAGGATGCCGGTTTTGAAGTAACAGACCATATCCGCGTAGCTTTTGCAGACAACGATAAGATAGAAGAAATCGCACAGAAACACGAAAAGGAGATTGCCGGAAAGGTTCTGGCAGACGCTCTGAGTGTAAAAAATGAACTTTCTGTTGCAAAAGAGTGGAATGTTAACGGAGAAAATGTTAAAATTTCCGTTGAAAGAGTTTAATGAGGAGGCAATACAATGGTCAAAAGCACGATGAAGTTTGATAAAGAATTGTTCAAGAGAAGCGTTTTGTATAATATCAAGACACTTTACAGAAAGACATTAGAGGAGGCAACTCCCCAGCAGGTTTTCCAGGCGGTATGCTATTCCGTAAAGGACCAGATTATCGACCACTGGATGGAAACCCAGAAGGAATACGACAAAAAAGATCCCAAGATGGTTTATTATCTTTCCATGGAATTCTTAATGGGTCGTGCACTGGGCAACAACCTGATTAACTTACAGGCATACAAGGCTGTAAAAGAAGCTCTGGATGAGCTGGGACTGGACCTCAACGTGGTTGAGGACATGGAGCCCGATGCTGCGCTGGGTAACGGCGGTCTGGGCCGTCTGGCAGCCTGCTTCCTTGATTCTCTGGCAACTCTCGGTTATCCTGCATACGGCTGCGGTATCCGTTACCGTTACGGTATGTTCAAGCAGGAAATCAGAGACGGTTATCAGGTAGAAGTACCCGATAACTGGCTGGAAAACGGCAATCCTTTTGAACTTCGTCGTCCCGAATATGCAAAGGTTGTAAAATTCGGCGGCTATGTAAATGTAAATACCGATGAAAAGGGAAGAAACTATTTCTTCCAGGAAGGTTATCAGTCCGTTAAGGCGGTTCCCTTCGACCTTCCCATCGTGGGCTACGGCAACGGCATCGTAAATACCCTGCGTATCTGGGATGCAGAGCCCATCGAATGCTTCCAGCTCGATTCCTTCGACAAGGGCGATTACCAGAAGGCAGTTGAGCAGCAGAACCTTGCCAGAAACATCGTAGAGGTTCTTTACCCCAACGATAACCACTATGCAGGTAAAGAGCTCCGCTTAAAACAGCAGTACTTCTTTATTTCCGCATCCGTTCAGGAAGCTGTGGAAAAATATATGCGTAAGCATCAGGATATCAGGAAATTCCATGAGAAGGTTACCTTCCAGCTGAACGATACTCATCCTACCGTAGCCATTCCCGAACTGATGAGAATTTTAATGGATGACTACGATTTAGAGTGGGTGGAAGCATGGGACGTTACTACCAAGACCTGCGCTTACACCAACCATACCATCATGGCAGAAGCTCTGGAAAAATGGCCTATCGAGCTGTTCTCCAGATTACTTCCCCGTATCTACCAGATCGTGGAGGAAATCAACCGCCGCTTCCTGGAGGAAGTTTCCAGACGTTATCCCGGCAACCAGGAAAAGGTACGCAAGATGGCTATTATTTACGACGGACAGGTACACATGGCAAGACTTGCCATCGTTGCCGGCTATTCCGTAAACGGTGTTGCAAGACTGCATACCGAAATCTTAAAGAACCAGGAATTAAAAGACTTCTACGAAATGATGCCCGAGAAGTTCAACAACAAGACAAACGGTATCACACAGAGAAGATTTTTACTGCATGCCAACCCGCTTTTGGCAGACTGGGTAACCGAGCACATCGGCGACGAATGGATTACCGACCTGCCTCAGATTTCCAAGATGAAGATTTATGCGGATGACGAAAAGGCACAGCAGGAATTCATGAACATTAAGTATCGCAACAAGGTTCGCCTGGCGGATTACATTTTAGAGCACAACGGCATTGTCGTTGACCCACGCTCCATTTTCGATGTACAGGTTAAACGTCTTCATGAATACAAGAGACAGCTCCTTAACATCCTGCACGTAATGTACCTTTACAACGAGTTGAAAGAACATCCCGACATGGAGTTCTATCCCCGTACCTTTATCTTCGGTGCAAAGGCGGCAGCCGGCTACCGCAACGCAAAGCTGACCATTAAGCTGATTAACTCCGTTGCAGATGTTATCAACAACGACGAGTCCTTAGGCGGCAAGCTGAAGGTGGTATTCATCGAAAACTACAGAGTTTCCAATGCGGAGATTATCTTTGCGGCATCCGATGTTTCCGAGCAGATTTCCACCGCAAGTAAGGAAGCATCCGGTACCGGCAACATGAAGTTCATGTTAAACGGTGCGCTGACTCTGGGCACCATGGACGGTGCAAACGTAGAAATCGTAGAAGAAGTCGGCAAGGAAAATGCCTTTATCTTCGGTCTTAGTGCAGATGAAGTTATCAACTACGAGAACTACGGCGGCTACAACCCCATGGAAATCTTCAACAACGACCAGGATATCAGAAAGGTGCTGATGCAGCTTATTAACGGCACTTACGCTCCCGAAGATCCCGAGCTGTTCCGTCCGCTTTACAACTCTCTGTTAAATACACAGAGCACCGCAAAGGCAGATACCTACTTTATCTTAAAGGACTTCAAGCCTTACGCAGAAGCACAGAAGAAGGTAGAAGCCGCTTACAGAGACGAAAAGGGCTGGGCAAAGAGCGCTATCTTAAATATGGCAAGCTCCGGCAAGTTTACTTCCGACAGAACCATCCAGCAGTATGTGGATGAAATCTGGCACCTTGACAAGGTAGTTATTCCCGAAAAGAAGGCAGCTCCCACCAAGGCAGCAAAGACAAAATAATAGAAAGGAACAGGTTTCCATGATTGAATTAGTTAAGGGCGGTGCTTATTTAGTAAACGGTACCGATATCGTAGAAGACAATCAGGATGCTGCCGCTGCCATTGCGCAGAAGTGCGGCAAAACGGTTACCAAAGAAGAAGCAGGAAAAGAAACCATTGCTTACGGTATTCTGAAAAATCACAATACCTCCGGCAATATGGATAAATTAAAAATCAAGTTCGACAAGCTGACCAGCCATGATATTACCTTCGTCGGTATTATCCAGACGGCAAGAGCGTCAGGATTGGAAAAATTCCCCATTCCGTATGTACTCACCAACTGCCACAACTCCCTGTGTGCGGTTGGCGGTACCATCAACGAGGATGACCATTTATTCGGTCTGACCTGCGCCAAGAAATACGGCGGTGTGTATGTACCCCCTCATCAGGCGGTTATTCACCAGTTTGCAAGAGAAATGCTTGCAGGCGGTGGCAGAATGATTTTAGGCTCCGACTCCCATACCAGATACGGTGCGCTTGGTACCATGGCAATGGGCGAAGGCGGTCCCGAACTGGTAAAGCAGCTTTTAAATCAGACCTATGATATCAACATGCCCGGCGTGGTAGGTGTTTATCTTACCGGCGAACCGGTAAAGGGTGTCGGTCCTCAGGATGTGGCGCTCGCCATTATCGGTGCGGTTTTCGCAAACGGCTATGTGAAGAATAAGGTAATGGAATTTGTAGGACCCGGTGTGGCATCCTTAAGCGCCGATTTCCGTATCGGCATTGATGTTATGACCACCGAGACCACCTGCCTGTCATCCATCTGGAAAACAGACGACAGAATTAAGGAATTTTACGATATTCACGGACGTTCCGAAGATTATAAGGAATTAAATCCCGGCGAAGTAGCATATTACGACGGCATGATTAAGATTGACTTAAGCACCATTCGTCCCATGATTGCCATGCCGTTCCATCCCAGCAACACCTACACCATCGAAGAGTTGAACGCCAACCTTTCCGACATCCTTCATGAGACGGAAGAGCGTGCAAAGGTAAGCCTGGACGGTGCGGTAGAGTTTTCTTTGCAGGACAAAGTTCGTAACGGCAAGTTCTACGTGGACCAGGGTATTATTGCCGGCTGTGCGGGCGGCGGATTTGAAAACATCTGCGCAGCAGCCGATATCTTAAAGGGACGTTACATCGGCGCGGACGAGTTCACCTTAAGCGTATATCCCGCTTCCATGCCGGTATATATGGAACTCATCAGGAACGGCTGTGCAGCAACTATTCTGGAAACCGGTGCGGTTATGAAGACGGCATTCTGCGGTCCCTGCTTCGGCGCAGGAGATACACCCGCCAACAACGCCTTCAGTATCCGTCATTCTACCAGAAACTTCCCGAACCGTGAAGGTTCCAAGCTGCAGAGCGGTCAGATTGCTTCCGTTGCTCTTATGGATGCAAGATCCATAGCCGCAACCGCAGCAAACAAGGGCGTGCTGACACCGGCTACCGAATTTGACGGTGATTTCAACCATTATCAGTATCACTTTGACAGCAAGATTTACGCAAACCGCGTATTTGACTCCAAGGGTGTAGCGGATTCTACCGTAGACATCCACTTCGGACCCAATATCAAGGACTGGCCCGCTATGGGTGCGCTTCCCGAGAACCTGGTTCTGCAGGTTGTCAGCGAAATCCATGACCCGGTTACCACAACGGACGAGCTTATTCCTTCCGGTGAAACCTCTTCCTACCGTTCCAATCCTCTGGGACTGGCAGAGTTCACCTTAAGCCGTAAGGACCCGAAGTATGTAGCCCGTGCCAAGGCTATCCAGAAGGCGGAAACAGAGAGAATGGCAGGCGGACATCCCTGCGAAGCGGTTCCTGCCGTAAAGGATATCATGCATACCGTAAAGGAAAAATATCCGGATGCCAACCACGAAAACACCGGCTTCGGCTCCACCATTTTTGCCGTGAAACCCGGCGACGGTTCTGCCCGTGAACAGGCAGCTTCCTGCCAGAAGGTACTGGGCGGCTGGGCAAACATTGCCAACGAGTATGCTACCAAGCGTTACCGTTCCAACCTGATTAACTGGGGTATGCTTCCTTTCCTGATTGAAAAGGGCGAGCTTCCTTTCAAGAACCTGGATTACCTCTTTATCCCCGGCATCAAGAAAGCCGTAGAGGAAAAGGCGGACACCATCACCGCATACAAGGTGGGCGGGGACGGACTGACACCGTTTACCATGACTCTCGGCGAACTGACCGATGAGGAGCGCCAGATTATCTTAAAGGGTTGTCTGATTAACTACAACCGCGTGTAAGCGGAAAAAAAACAAAACTAAAAGCAGGCGAATGCACATCATTTGCCTGCTTTTTCTGATTAGTGTTCCGGCACTTCGACCTTACTGTTAAAAGCATCCAAGAGTTGGGCAAGAAACACGCCCGCAGCAAGGAAAAAGAGGTTTAACATGCTTTCACGCAGGGAACCGGTAAAGCCTTCCCAGGGAACGGTCATCACCGTAGCGGCAATTACCACACCGACGATGGTGTGGAAGGCAACGGAGTAATGTTTTTCAAAGAGCCGGTTTATAAATTTAGGCAGGAGTAGCATGGTAACAGCCACCCCTAAAAGACCGGGCAGGGCAACGGAAAGGGAAAGATGCCCCAGTCCGTCTACAAACGGTGTATACAATCCCAGAGGCATCAGCAGGGTAGAAAAACTCATGCCGGGCGCAATAATACTTAACGCCAGACAGAAGCCGCAGAATACAAACCAGCCAAAGGACGGGGAAATGGTAACGGATGCAGACTGCAGACCGATTAACAGGGCAAATACAAGCAGCATGGCGGCAACAAGGGAAATGTAAGAGCCTTTGCTGCGTCCTTTCTGCCCGGCTTCCCGAAACAGGGACGGCAGCATGCCGCCAATCAGTCCCACGAACAGGCAGACGGAAGGGTTGGGATACTTCTCCAATACATAGGAAAGCAGATTGGCAATTCCCAAGAAGCCGATGATGCCGCCTAAAATAATAGGAAACAGTTTGGGCACATGGGTTTTGTAATTGCGGATAGGATTGGCTAACAGCTCCATGACGGGTTTGTATACGCCGAAAATGACGCTCAGCACACCGCCGGAAATCCCCGGGAGCACCGCTCCCAGCCCAATCAGGGCACCCTGACATATACGAAGGAAAAAAGATTTTGTTTTCATGAATGTAACCTTGCCTTTCTATCGATATAGTATATGAAGATAGAAAAAAAGTCATGTCATTTTCCTATTCTTAACGGAATATGAACAGGGCAGCGTTGAAAGAAGGTGCAAAATCTTAAATATATAAAAACATAAAATAAACCTTGCATAGTCTACAAATTTACGATATACTACATCCATAAGCAGATACTTCTTTTTTCTAATTTTCTTTTGCCGGTGCTCACCGGTGTCTAAAAATTCAAGAATTCCTGCTTAGAACCCAAGAAACAACAAAATAATCTAAGGAGGAAAACGTGACAAGACAACAGAAGAAAGAAACGTATGCTTCCGACAGGGAAGCACAGTATGATGAGCGTGCCAAAAGGGTGGCAGGCTCCAAAATCGTGATCGCCAGTATCCTGTCAAAGACAGTGGATGCTTTCCGGGGAATGAAGCCTCGGGAAATCGTGCCTTATATAGAGGGCGAACCTTACATCGGCAGTGTACCGGTGGAACCCGGGCAAACCAATGCTTCTTATACCGAAAACGGGAAGCGGATTGTGGGCTTCAATACAGAAAATCAGGAAGAAAACGAAGGACTGGTAAGATTTGATGTAATCTGCTATGTGCGTCTGCCGGAGAAAGAGAGCAAGGCAGCTGCAGGGAACGGACGCGCTGCAAGGGCAAAGTGCCGGGCAACCGTATCCGGCAGAAAAGGTCCGCTGACCCAGATCATCATCAACATTGAAATACAGAAAGACCAGCCACATACATATAAGATCCTAAACCGGGCAGTCTTTTATGTGAGCCGTCAGATTTCTTCCCAGAAGGAAAGGGATTTTGTAAAATCCCATTATGACGATATTAAGAGTGTGTATTCCATCTGGGTCTGCATGAATATGGAGGAGAACAGTTTGTGCCATATTCACCTGACCAAAGAGGATATCATCGGAGACAAACAGTGGGGCGGCAACCTGGATTTGTTCCATATCATTATGATAGGAATCGGGAAAGAACTGCCGGAGCATAATGAAATCTATGAACTTCACAGGCTTCTGGGAACCTTGTTTTCAAAAGAGCTTGGCAGAAAGGACAAGCTATGGATTTTAAAAGAGGAATACGATATAACAGAAGACGATAATCTGAGAGAGGATGTGAGCGAAATGTGTAACTTAAGCCAGGGAATCAAAGAAGATGGTATTGCAATCGGACTGGAAAAAGGGCGTGAAGACGGTATTGCGATTGGACTGGAAAAAGGGCGTAAGGACGGTATTGCAATCGGAGAGGCCAAAGCACAGGCAGCGTTAATTGGTAACATGCACAAAAACGGCTTTACCGCCGAGCAGATAGCAGCAGCCACAGACAAGGATTTAGAGGATGTGAAAGCTATCTTGCGCAACAAGTGACCTTCAGGGACTAAAGTAAATCCCATATTTGCCGATATGTATTACAGATGCGTAACTGCAGTGCGCATCTATTATACATATGGTCGCCACGGATGGTATCAGAAAGGAAAAGGAAGCCCTTATGATATCATTTTTGTTTTTATGGGACAAGGAAGGAAAATAAGAGCAAGGGACCGCCGGCCTTAATGGCAGAAGGGGGCAAACTTGAAGATAAGTTCCAGTAATATGATAATGCAGTCGTCACGGAGATACACTTCCTCGTGGAGTGTGACGCAGCGTTTTCAGTTTAACAAAGGTCTGCAGGATGCAGGCACAAAAGAAACGAAGGAATGGGAGGAACCGGAAGCTTCCCAGACCTACGACAGTCTGAAAAATTATTTTGGCAACCTGCGGATAACGCATCTGGAGGTACGGCAGGACACCAGCTCAGTGTTTGAGCAGTTCAGACAGCAGACAATCCGTTCTATTTTTGCCATGCTTTTCGGCGAAGAAAAAGCAAAAGAAATATTTGAAGACAGAGAAATTTCGGCAAAACAGACGGAAGTACCGGCTCAGACGCTGCAGACGGGAACCCTGCAAAGTGCTGGCAGGATAACTTACCGGGTAGAGCAGCAGTATGCAGAACAGGAAAGCACGTATTTTTCAACAAACGGAATTGTGCGCACGGCTGACGGCAGGGAAATCAATATCCGTGTGGATGTAGGCATGTCCCGGAGTTTTCAGGCGGCTTTCAGCAAAGAAATGACCGTGGATACCTGCGACCCGCTTATCTTGAATTTTGACGGCAACGCAGCAGAGCTTACCGACCAGAAATTTTATTTTGACCTGGATTGCGACGGCAAAAAAGAACTGATTTCCGGTCTGGGAAGCGGAAGCGGCTATCTGGCGCTGGATAAAAACGGGGATGGAGTTATCGGCGACGGCAGGGAACTCTTCGGACCGGGCAGCGGCAACGGCTTTGAGGAGCTGGCAGCCTATGACGAAGACGGCAACGGCTGGATTGACGAAAATGATGCGATTTTTAATTCCCTGAAAATCTGGTGCAAGGATGAAAACGGCAACGACAGACTTTACAGCCTTGCGGAAAAAGGTCTGGGAGCCATCTGTCTGCAAAATATTTCCACGGATTTTTCCTTAAAGAATGCAAAAAATGAAACCAACGGCATAATCCGGAACACCGGTATCTTTTTGTATGAAAACGGCGTAGCGGGCACAATCCAGCATGTGGATATGGCAAGGCATCTGGACAAGACACAGTAAACCATTGCAAAAGATAAGTTAAAACAAAATAAGTGACAAAAACAAAACAATGAAAAAGAGCGGGTAAAAGAATTTTTATTTTTTGCACGTTCTTTTTCTTTTGCATAAATCCCGGACATCAGGCAAGACTATGCATACAGAAGTTATATCTGAACCATATGGAAAAGAAGGTCCTGTGAAAATCCTATGGAATGATAAAAATAAATAAGGAAAGGATGCATAGTAAAATGAGAAGGGATAATGGATATAAAAGAGGCAGGAATGCTGCTAAAAAAGAGAAAATTATTATGATCGCTTCTTCGGCATTTGTACTGATGGCGCTGACCATGACCGGCGTTTATGTAAAGAATAACAACAGTGAGCAGAAAAACGACGGCTACCAGATTAACTTTGACCAGTTGGAAAACCAGGTGAAGGACGAGCTGGGCAATAGCGGCAATCAGATGCAGGAGCAGCTTCAGAATTTAAGCGACCCCATTGCCAAGGAGGACGATTTGGATTATACGCCGATGGAAGAGGTGGGCTCCGGTGATGTGGAAATTCCGGGACTTACGGGAGATATCGCAAACAGCGGCGGCAAAACGGCACATGCTGGAGAAGAGGAGCTTGCCCCTGATCTGGTGGATGAGGCAGAGGAAACCGGGATGACTTCCGAAGTGGAGAAAGAAAATGACCTTGCTGATGCGGGCGAAGAAGTAACCAGCGGTTCCCAGGTGAAGAAACAGGAAATTTCCTGGCAGGCGGGCGACTATTTTGTATGGCCGGTAAACGGCAATGTGCTGATACCTTACAGCATGGATAAAACCGTTTATTTTGCTACTCTGGACCAGTATAAATACAGCAGAGCCATGGTGCTTGCGGCGGAAGAAGGAACCACCATATATGCATCTGCGTCCGGCACCGTGGAGTCCGTATATACGGATGCGGAAATCGGAAATGCCGTGAAATTAAATATCGGCGGCGGATATGAAGTGGTATACGGACAGTTGAAGGATATTCAGGTGAAAGAAGGCGGCTATGTGGAAAAAGGCAGCGTCATCGGTACAGTGGCGGCGCCTACGAAATATTACAGTGCGGAAGGCGCCAACATTTACTGTGAACTTCTGCATGACGGTGCAGCGGTTGACCCTATGGGGGCACTGCAATAATGCTTTATATCACAGGCGGAAAAATACTGACCATGGCGGGCAGGGTGTATGAAAACGGAACCATCGGCATCCAGAATGGGAAAATTGCGGAAATCAAGGAGGGCTCCATCCACAATGCAGGCTGCAACTGCCAGAAAAATATTATCAATGTAGACGGAGCCTGGGTCATGCCCGGGCTCATAGAGGCGCACTGCCATGTGGGCATCAGCGAGGAGAAAAAGGGCATGGAAGGGGATGACTGCAACGAAAATGTCAACCCCATTACCCCCTATCTCCGGGCAATTGATGCCATTAACACAATGGATGCCGGCTTTTCAGATGCCGTGAGAGCGGGCATTACTTCTGCTATGATTGGTCCGGGAAGCTCCAACGTGGTGGGCGGACAGTTTGCGTTCTTAAAGCTCTTCGGACGCTGTATCGATGATTTGATTGTGAGGGCGCCGGCAGCCATGAAGGTGGCGTTCGGCGAAAATCCCAAGGTCAATTATTCCGGAATGGGCAAGAGTCCGTCAACCAGAATGGCGATTGCGGGCATGCTCAGGGAAGAGCTTTTTCATGCAAAGGAATATCTGAAAAAGAAAAAAGAAAATAAGAATTTTGAACCGGATTTCCGGATGGAACCGTGGGAAGCCGTGTTCAGCGGAGAAATCCCCCTGAAAGCACATGTGCACCGGGTGGATGATATTTTTACGGCGGTGCGTATTGCAAAGGAGTTTGGTCTCCGTATGACCCTGGACCACTGCAGCGAGGGGCATCTGGTGGCGGACCGGCTGGCACAGGAAGGATTTCCTGCCATCGTAGGACCGGATTTATCCAGCCGTAGCAAAATCGAAGTGCAGAATGTGGCGTTCAAAACCGTGGGTATTTTACAAAAAGCGGGAATGCTGACGGCAATTACCACGGACCATCCCGTATCACTTATCCAGTCCCTGCCCATTTGTGCCGGAATGGCAGTCAAGGCGGGACTTCCCATGGAGGAAGGCTTAAAAGCCATTACCATTAACCCGGCAAAAATCTGCGGCGTGGCAGACCGGGTAGGCAGTCTTGAAGTGGGAAAGGATGCTGACATTGCTGTTTTTACCGGCAATCCCATGGAAGTTTTCACCAAGACGCTTTATACCATTATTGACGGCAGAATTGTGTACGATGCCGGAAAAGACGAAGGCGAGAAAGCATAAACCGCACTTTACCGGGCTTTTTTTTCATGGTAAAATAAGCAGGGTGATGAGATTGCGGAAAAAGTGGAAGCAAATAATGGCGCTGCTGCTTGCGATGGCTTTGTTAAGCAGCTGCGGTTTGGAAAATAAAGTGAATAATGATGCGATGGGAAACGATGCCGGAACCAACGGTACTTCAGCGGAAGTCCCAGCCGACGGCGACAGTTCCGCAGCAGCCGGTTTTTCGGTTGCCTACGAATTGCCCGACATGCAGCCGGGTGTGCTGGTTTCCCGCAGCGGCTATCCGGAGAATGGCAGGAAAACGGTGATTTTCCGGGGGAAAAAGCTTCCCGGACATTATGAAATTATAGACCGGACGGAAAAAACGGTAATTTTTACCGGAGATTTGCAGGATGTTGTATACAACGCCTTGACAGAAGAATATAATGGCTATGGAGATTTTTCGGAGCTTACAACGGAGGGTGAATATGAAATCCGTTGCGACTATATCGGGTATTCCTATCCGTTTACCATCGAAAAGGGCGGCCTTTCCGGAAAACTGGCAGAGGGGATAAACGAATTAAAGGGTCCGGAAGCTCTTGCGGACGATGAGATAGAAGAGGCATGTAGAACGGTTTCTATGCTGCTGCTTTCTTATGAGCTGTACGGTAGCGTTTACACACAGGATGCGGATACGGAGGAGGCATTTTTTGCCGTACTTCGTAATTACATAGAATGGCTATACGGAAAACTGGACAATTCCGATTATGAGGAAACGGCGTGGATTTCCGCAGTGCTTGCCAAGTTCAGTTACAGTTATCAGAAAAAGGACAGCAATTATGCCACGTCCTGCCTGCAGGCGGCTGACAAGGCCTGGAAAACGGTGAGTCAGGAGAAAGATACTCCACCGGAACTGCTTTTTTATGCGGCGGGAGAGCTGTACCGGGCAACCGGGCAGAAAAAATATTCCAAAGTGCAGGAAAAAGCGGCGGAACGGCTGCCGGAAACCGTGGATAACGGCGCCCAGACATTCGGAACTTTTACCTACGCGTCAACGAAGCGGAAAATAGATGTGGAGCTTTGTGGTAAAATGCTGATGGTGCTACTTAACCGGGCGGAGGAAATTGCCGCCTGTGCCAAGGATATGCCTTATGGCATCGGCAGCAGCATTACCAACGAGGAACAGATACAGGTCTGGTGGGAGGGTGTCCTCATTGCTTCCTGTAATTATGTAATTACCAACAATGAGTACGGCACGCTTACGGAAAATTATGCCCGGTATTTTGAGGGCATCAATGAGGAAGCGGAAAGCCTTTTATACCGGACCGATGAAGAAACAGCGGCATATCTTTTGCTCCTCAGCGAAATGGCGGGCAGGGAATTATAATATAAAACAAGAAAAATTTGGAACGCAGAAGCTTGTTAAGCGGGATATGCGGATACAAGAATGAAGAAAATCATAGGAAAGGCAAGGATGGAAGGATGAATATTGTAGTTTTGGCAGGCGGAATCAGCACAGAAAGAGATGTATCGTTAATTTCCGGTCAGAAAATCTATCAGGCAATCAAAGGAAACGGACACCATGCGGTGCTTTTGGATGTTTTCTTAGGCTACGAGGGTGATATTTCCCATATTTTTGAAGAGGACATCAACTGGGAAGCACAGGTAAGCGGCATCAAGGAAATCAATCCCGATATTGAAAAGGTAAAGGCCTTGCGTCCCGACTGGGAGAAGAATTTCTTCGGGCCCAATGTCATTGCCATCTGCCAGAAAGCGGATGTGGTGTTTATGGCATTGCACGGCGAAAACGGCGAGAACGGTAAAATTCAGGCATGCTTCGATTTAATGGGTATTACTTATACCGGCACGGATTACGTTTCCTCCGCCCTTAGTATGGATAAGGGACTGACCAAGGATATTTTCCGGCAGTACGGCGTTCCCACCCCGCAGGGCTTCCGCATAAAGAAAGGGGAAAAAGAACCGGAAGAAGTTACGTTCCCCTGCATCGTAAAGGCTTGCTGCGGCGGTTCCAGCGTGGGCGTCAGCATTGCAGGAAATGAAGAAGAATATGAGGCGGCTAAGGCAGAAGCATTCAAATACGATAAGGAAGCCGTTGTGGAACAGTACATAAAGGGCAGGGAATTTTCTATAGGTCTGCTGGAAGGGAAGGCGCTTCCCATTATTGAAATTGCACCGAAACAGGGGTTTTATGATTATAAGAATAAATATCAGGCAGGCAGTACAGTAGAAACCTGCCCGGCGGACCTGACACCGGAACAGACAAAGCAGATGCAGGCTTATGCGGAGAAAGGATTTGCGGCGCTCCGCCTGAAAAACTATGCCCGTCTGGATTTTATGATGGGAGAAAACGGCGATATGTACTGCCTGGAAGCCAACACCCTTCCGGGAATGACACCTACGTCACTTTTACCCCAGGAAGCGGCTGCCATCGGTATCAGCTATGAACAGCTTTGTGAGAAGCTGATTGCGATTTCCTTAAAGAAATAGGAAAAGAGAGGAAACTGTTATGAAAAATCTGTCCTTGGAGAATATTGCCAGAGCCTGCAGCAGCGAACTGAAAAATGCAGGAGGAAACGAAACAAGGGAAATTACCTGCGCAGTCATTGACTCCCGGAAAATAGAAGAGGGAGGTCTTTTCTTTGCCACTAAGGGAGAAAAGGTGGACGGACACCGTTTCATCGGTCAGGTGTTTGAAAAAGGAGCGGCATGTGTGGTTACCTGCATGACACCGGAAGAGGTGGAAGCGGCTTACGGGGTTCCGGTAGAAGCCTGGGGACCGTACATATTGGTGGATGACTCTCTGCGTGCGCTGCGCAAGGTGGCTTCCTTTTACCGCAACGGCCTGACTATCCCGGTGGTGGGTATTACCGGCAGTGTGGGTAAGACCAGCACCAAGGAATTTATTGCGGGCGTGCTTTCCGAAAAGTACTGTGTTCTGAAAACAGAGGGCAACTTTAACAACGAAATCGGACTGCCGCTGACATTGCTCCGCATTCAGGAAGAACATGAAGTGGCTGTTGTGGAAATGGGTATCAGTGATTTCGGAGAAATGAGCCGTTTAGGCGAAATGGCAAAGCCTGACATCTGTGTCATTACAAATATCGGACAGTGTCATCTGGAAAATCTTCACAACAGGGAAGGTATTTTCCGCGCCAAGACAGAGATTTTCCATTACATGAAGGACGGCGGTGAAGTCTGTCTGAACGGTGAGGATGACCTGCTGGAGGCTGTTACGGAAGTGAACGGCAAAAAAGTGCATCATTTCGGCATTTCCGACAGGGAAGGCTTTGAAGTATACGCAACGGATATTGAAAATCTGGGGCTGCTCGGCAGCAAGGCAGTTTTACATATGCCGGAAGGAAGCTGCCCGATTGAGATTTCGCTTCCGGGCATTCACATGGTAATCAATGCTACCGCAGCGGCGCTTGTCGGCAGGCTGCTTGGACTTTCTTTAGAGGAAATTCATGCGGGCATTCACAATGTTACCCCGGTGGGAGGCAGAAGCAATCTGATTAAAACAAAGGATAAGCTTGTAATTGATGATTGCTACAATGCCAATCCGGTTTCCATGAAAGCGGCGATAGATTTGCTGGCAACGGCAACGGACCGCAAGGTAGCCATTTTAGGAGATATGTTTGAATTGGGAGAAAAGGAAGACAGCCTCCATGCGGAAGTGGGAGCATATGCGGTGGAACAGGGCATTGATGCCGTTTACTGTGTAGGAACGCTGTCAAAAGCTATGTATGATGCGGCGCTGGAAGCTTACGACGGTTCGCAGGATGTGCGGTATTTTGCCGACAGGGACGAACTGATGGATAGCCTCCCGGATTTGCTGGAACCGAACGATACCATACTGGTTAAGGCATCCCACGGAATGGGCTTTGCCAAAGTCGTGGAAGCTTTGACCAGGGAAGCATAAGACAACAAGAGCGGAAAATGGAATTTTCATTTCCCGCTCTTGTTGTCTTTAATCTGTTTTCTTTTTTTCTACGTCGTATACTTTCCTGGCATAAATAAGAGTAGCCGCCGTGGCGCCAAGCAGGTAAATCAGCATCATAACAGTTGCCGCGTTGCCGTTTAAGAAAATGGAAGTAACGACGGTGAGAATACCGGCGGCAATCATGGCGATGGCGCCGAAACGGTTGCTTTTCCGCCAGGTGGTATCGTTATACATACTGTAAGAAATACGCACACCCAAAAGATAATTTTTCCGGGTCTTGGGCATGAAATTTCCCAGAACAATGAAGATGCCGCCCAGTATGATACAAGAAACCTTGGCAATATCGACAGAGGCAACGGTGCTGTCTGTGACGGCTGTCTGATAGGAACCGTACAGGATAAATGCCTGCATGACGGTATACATCACTGCCATGGATAAGCCGACAATCGGCAGGAATTTTGCGTTGGACTGTGCTTCCGCCCGCTCTTTGTCGGATTTTGCCCGGTCTGCTTTTTTTTCAAAGTGTCGGGTAAAAAGATGCCAGAACAGGGTGATTGCCAGAATCAATAAGGGGAAAATATAGCTTTCGTATTTGCTCCCCCACCGGTCGATTTCTCCCGCAAGATTTGAATGCATGGGTATGGTATCGGGCATAAACTGTAAGGCAACGGCGGTAAAAAGCAAAGGAATAACAGATACAATCCACATCAGTTTTTTCATTTTCGACTCCCTCCAAACTGTTCAATCCATAAAATCAATTCATCCAGCACCGTGGTATTGAGCTCATAATAAATAAAGTTTTTACTCTTATATTCCATAATTAAATCGGCGCCTTTTAGAAGCTTTAAGTGGTAGGACAGGGCAGCCGGTGTCACAGAAAGCCTTTCGGCAATTTCCCCGGCGTTCAGCCTGCCGTCCTTTAACATCACCAGAATATCCCGCCGCTGTTTATCGGCAAGGACCTTAAAAATATTGTTTTCACCCATACAACTGTGCTCCCGGAATGCTTGCTATAAAATGTTTACTATAAGTAGAAGAAAGCAACATGCTATTTCAAAAATATTTTAAGCAGCTTTTTCTTTAGTATAACAAATGTTGAGAAAATGTCAATAACTATTTCAAAATATTTTTAATTAACCATGTAAATGATATGAATTATCTGTCCTTTTATATAAAAAACGGAGAGGCTTATTTTGCCTCTCCGAAATATTTCTCTTTGTTCCGGAAATAGGTTTCTTCAATGACCGCTTTCACGGTGGCGCCTATCAGTTTCTTTTCTTCCCGGGACATTTCATTTAAGTAAATCGGCTTACCGTATTCAATGACTACGGTGGCCTTTTTTATTTTGGGGAAATGGTCTTCAAAAACAGCTGCTGAATTGACGATGGTCATGGGAATAATCGGCGCGCCGGATTTCTCGGCGATCTTAAAGCTGCCATCGTGGAACGGCAGGAAGGTATCGGCGGTTTTGTTGCGGGTGCCTTCCGGGAAAATGCAGACGGAAATACCGGATTTTACCATTTCAATGGCCTGCAGGATGGTTTTTAAGCCTTCCTTTATGTTGTCACGGTCAAGGAATAAGCAGTGCAGGTATTTCATCCAGACAGAAAGCAGGGGAACCTTGAGCATTTCCTTTTTTGCCACATAGCCGGTGGGACGCGGTACTTTGGGATAGGTTAAAATAATGTCGTAAAAGCTGCGGTGGTTTCCCACATACAGTACAGCTTTATCCTTTGGTACGTTTTCTTCGCCAACGGTAATGACCTTGGTGCCGGAAAGAAAAGCGACCACGCGGAATGCCCAGTTTACAATGGCAAGGGAACTGAGGGATTTCACATCCGGCTTCCATTTGCCGATAAGCCATTCGATAAAAAAGAGGGGAATGGAGCAGATTAAAAACAAAATAACGAAGGTTGCTACAATAATCAGTCGAAGCATGGAAAATCTCCTTTGTATGCGTAATCATTTTCAGTTTACCATACAAAGGAGGGAAAGACAATTACTGAAATTCCACCGTTTTATCCATATATTCCGTCTTGATGACAATATAGGGATATGAAGGGGCGTCGGAGGTTTTTTCATCGGGAGAGGGACCCAGCAGACAGGTGTCCACACAAATGGCGTTCTCCGTCAGATACAGTTCGTTTACCGCGATACTGTAACCGCCGGTGGGCTGCTCGCCGTAACCGACACACAGATACAGATAACTCTCATCGGTATATGTAAAACTGAAGGCGTCCTTTTTCCTCTCGGTAATGAGCCCCTTTAATTCATCCGGAAGAACCTCTTCCGAAAGTACCGTAAATTCCATATCCCGGAGCTTGGTATTTTCACCGGTTCCCAGGCTGCAGCCGCAAAGCAGGAGAAGACCGACGATGAGCAAAACTGCAGTGAACTTTGACAATCGCATAAAATTTCCTTTCTGATTCAGGATGTTATTAATAGTTATGAAAAAAAGGTATTCCATATGCGGAAAATATGATATTCTAAAAGATAAGACAACAGAAACAAATCCCGTGTCTTGATGAGGAGGCAGAGCGGACGAAGAAAGGAAAAAGCAGATGATTTTCATAAAAAATGCTTATGTGACAGACCCCGCCGGCGGCAGGGAAGAAAAAGCAGATATCCTGTTAAAAGACGGAAAAATTGTTAAAATCGGTCAGATAAAGGAAGAAGAACTGGCGGCAGAACCGGCTTCTCTTAGGGTGATTGATGCCGAGGGGCTTGTGGCGGCGCCGGGACTTGTGGACGTGCATTCCCATTTCCGTGATCCGGGCTTTACCTATAAAGAGGACATCGAAACCGGTGCGAAGGCAGCGGCAAAGGGCGGCTACACCACCGTGGTTCTGATGGCAAATACGAAGCCCTGCGTGGACAATGAGGAAACACTCCGTTACGTGATAGAAAAAGGGAAGCAGACCGGCATTCATGTGTATACCTGCGCAACCGTGACAATGGGCATGCAGGGAAAAGAGATCGTGCCCATGGAAGAGCTGGCGCAAAAAGGTGCGGTAGGCTTTACCGATGACGGAGTGCCCGTTTTATCGGAAGAAATTGTGGAAGAAGCCATGAAGCGGGCTGCGGCACTTCAAATGCCGTTGAGCTTTCATGAGGAAAACCCCGCTTACATCGAGAACAACGGTGTGAATGCGGGAAAAGCGGCAGCCCATTACCATATTGGCGGCTCCAAGAGAGAAGCGGAGATAGATTTGGTTGGCAGGGATCTGGAGATTGCCTTAAAGACCGGTGCGGCGATTGATATCCAGCATATCAGCACCAAGGAAGCGGTGGAACTGGTGCGTCAGGCAAAGAAGCGCGGCAGCAATATCCATGCAGAAGCTACGCCCCATCACTTCACCCTGACGGAGGATGCAGTCATCACGTACGGCACACTTGCCAAGATGAACCCGCCCTTACGGGAAGAAAGTGACAGACGTGCCATAATAGAGGGATTAAAAGACGGCACCATTGACATGATTGCCACAGACCATGCTCCGCATAGCAAAGAAGAAAAAGAAAAACCGATTACAGAGGCGCCCAGCGGAATCATCGGACTGGAAACGGCACTGCCTTTAAGTGTGACGGAGCTTGTGGAAACAGGAGATATGACACTGATGTCGGTACTGGAAAAGCTGACCTGCAATCCGGCGGATTTATACCATCTTCCGGCAGGCAGACTTACCGAAAACGGGCCGGCGGATATTGTGTTGTTTGACCCAAAGGAAGAGTATGTGATAGACGGTTTTGTTTCAAAATCCCAGAACAGCCCCTTCCTTGGAAGAAAAGTAAAAGGACAGGTTTATTACACCATATGCGGGGGAAAGATAGTTTACAGTAAACGTGAGGAGGAACAATCATGACAAAGAAGAAAGTAACGGCCAAGGTGCTTTCCCAGAAAAAAATCGGCCCGGACATCTATGATTTGTGGATGAGCACGGAGCTGGCGGAAACGGCACGCCCCGGACAGTTTGTATGCGTATATCCCAAGGACAAAAGCGCGCTGCTGGGCCGCCCCATCAGTATATGCGAGGTCATTCCCACAGAAAGCATGATGCGTCTGGTATACCGGAAGGTCGGAAAGGGAACCAGTGAGTTTGCCACCCTGAACACCGGGGATACCGTGGAACTGCTCGGCAACCTGGGAAACGGTTTCCCGGCAGATCTGGCGAAAGGAAAAAAGGTATTTTTAATCGGCGGCGGCGTGGGTATTCCTCCCATGGTGCAGCTTGCCAAGACTATTCAGGGAGAAAAACAGATTATTGTCGGCTACCGCAACAGTGAAACTTTTCTGGACAAGGATCTGGACAGAAGAGGGGATTTATACATTGCTACGGAGGACGGCAGTCTGGGCACCAAAGGAAATGTCATGGATGCCATCCGGGAAAACAAGCTTACCGCCGACATGATTTTTGCCTGCGGCCCCATGCCCATGCTTCGTGCCATTAAAAAGTATGCGGAAGAAGCGGGCATTCCCGCCTATATTTCCTTAGAGGAACACATGGCATGCGGAATCGGCGCGTGCTTAGGCTGTGTGGTAAAGACCGCAAAGAAGGACCCGCATTCCCATGTGAACAACACCAGAATTTGTACGGAAGGCCCCGTATTTGAGGCACAGGAGGTGGAAATCTGATGAATACAAGTGTGAAAATTGCAGGAGTAGAATTCAAAAATCCCGTTATGACTGGCTCCGGTACCTTCGGCTCCGGTATGGAATACGGCGAATTTGTGGATTTAAATAAATTAGGTGCAGTTGTAACCAAGGGCGTGGCAAATGTGCCCTGGCCCGGCAACCCGACGCCGCGAATTGCCGAGGTATACGGCGGTATGTTAAATGCCATCGGTCTGCAGAACCCGGGCATCGATGTCTTTATGGAAAGAGACATTCCGTTTTTACAACAGTATGATACAAAAGTGATTGTGAACGTGTGCGGAAAATCCATTGCGGATTACGTGGAAGTGGTGGAAAAGCTGGCGGACAAGCCCGTGGATATGCTGGAAATCAACGTTTCCTGCCCCAACGTAAAGGAAGGCGCCATTGCTTTCGGACAGAAGAAGGAAGCGCTGGAAGAGATTACCGCGGAAATTAAAAAGCATGCGAAGCAGCCTATTATCATGAAGTTAAGTCCCAATGTAACGGACATCGGCGAGATGGCAAAAGCGGCGGAAGCAGCGGGTGCGGATGCTATTTCCCTGATAAATACCCTGACCGGCATGAAAATCGACATTCACCGGAGAAAATTTGCCCTTGCCAATAAAACGGGCGGTATGTCCGGTCCGGCAATCAAACCCATAGCCGTGCGGATGGTGTATCAGGCGGCGCATGCCGTAAACATCCCAATCATCGGTATGGGCGGTATCTTAAGCGGTGAGGATGCCATTGAATTCATGATGGCGGGCGCTACGGCAGTCAGTGTGGGCGCAGCCAATTTCTTTGACCCGTATTCCACGGAAAAAGTCATTGCCGGTATCGAAGAATATATGACGAAGTACGGAGTGGAAGATATCAACGAACTAATCGGCGCGGTTATTTAGCATATTTCCTTCGCTGCCTTCATATAGTACCTATAAGCAGTACTTGTATGGAGGTAGCGAAAGTGGAACTGATTAAGAAAAACATACATATGGACCGTATCAAATGCCAGAGTGCCGCGCAGGTCACTTTGGAAGAAGACATCAACGTTCCCGACAACAAGCCGGATGTGGGCGGGATTATTCTTCACAAGGCAGTGATACAGATAGAAGAAGTCAAACCTACAGAAGACCATGTAAGCGTCAGGGGAAGACTTCTTTTTTCGGTGCTTTACCAGACAAAGGACGAGGGACAGATGTTGGTCAATATCGACGGCAAAATTCCGTTTGAAGAGCAGCTTTACATGGAAGGGGTGCAGGGAACGGATGCGGTAACGGTAAAGGCGTGTCTGGAAGATTTGACGGTGGGAGAAATCAATTCCCGGAAGCTTTCCGTACAGGCGCTCTTTACCCTGAAAGCCTGTGTGGAGGAGCTGTATGACGAAGAAGCGCCGGTGGATTTGTTTTCGGAGGAAGAGGTCTGCCCGTTGGAATTCCGGAAAAGCAATGTAAATGCGGCGCAGATTGCCATTCAGAAAAACGATATCCTGCGGCTGAAAGAGGAAATTTCCATGCCCCAGAATTACCCCAATATTTTCCATATTCTGTGGGAGGATGTGGATTTGGAGGGCGTTACCTTTAAGCCCATGGGCGAAAGTATTTCTGTGCAGGGCGATATCCATATTTTTGTTTTGTATGAAGGGGAGGGTGAAAATACTCCCATCCGTTTCTATGAAAACACCATTCCGTTTAACCGGAATTTAGAGTGCAGCGGCAGCCGGGATGACATGACAGGGCTGATAACGTTTGAAATCGGACAGAAAAATCTGGAAGTCAAACCGGATTTCGACGGCGAGGAACGAATGCTTTCGCTGGAACTGGTGCTGGATGTGTCTATAAAACTCTACGAAGAAGAAAACATCAGCATGGTTTCGGATGTTTACGGCGTTACAAGGGAAGTGGAATGCCTGGAAAAGGAAGCGGTCTGCAAGCAGCTTCTCATGCGGATAGCCGGAAAGAGCAAGGTGTCCGACCGGCTGAAATTAGAGCATTCCGAGGAAAGGGTGCTGCAGGTGATCCACAGCCGGGGCGAGGTGGTATTGGACCGCACTGCCATTACGGAAGAAGGCATTTTGGCGGAGGGTACCTTAAATGTACAGGTGCTTTACATTACCGGGGACGACATAGCGCCCTACCGCAGTGTAACGGGAGTATTGCCGTTTAGCTATACGCTGGAAGTACCGGATATCCGGCCGGAGGATGAGGTAAAGCTTCTGGCGGAAACCGGGCCTCTGCAGGTGGTTATGGTGGATAGCGAAGAAATGGATGTGAAGGCAGTTCTGGATTTCCAGGCAATCTGCTTCCGCAAGCAGCCCGTTTCCCTTATAAAGGATTTGAAAATCACGGACCTGGATACGGAAAAAGTAAACGATCTGCCCGGCATGGTGATTTACGTGGCGGGTGCTGAGGATAACCTGTGGAATATCGGTAAAAAATATTATGTGCCGGTGGATAAAATAAAAGAAGTCAATGAAATGAACTCGGATGAAGTCCATCCGGGGGATAAACTTCTTATTGTGAAGGGAATGTAATAAAAAGCCTTGCCATTGCGGCAGGGCTTTTCTTCAAGTCATTGACGAAAAACACCAAATTGTATATAATTAAGTACAATTCCTGAAGAAAGGAAACCAAACGCGAAATGACGGACGATAGTATAGAAATGCAGGGCCATGCCAAGGTCAATCTCGGACTGGACGTGGTGGGCAGGCTGCCTAACGGTTACCATGAAGTGAAAATGGTGATGCAGACCGTGGGTGTGCATGATACCGTAACCTTGAGAAAAATACCGGAGGGCATCAAGTTTTCCACAGAAAACGGCGAGATACCCTGTGACGATACCAATTTAGCCTACCGGGCGGCAAAGCTTTTCTTAGAGAGCACCGGCGTGAAGGGCGGTGTGGAGATACAGCTTATAAAACGTATTCCCGTGGCGGCGGGGCTTGCCGGCGGCAGTACGGATGCGGCAGCCGTCTTTAAGGGTATGAATATTTTGTATAAAACGGAGCTTTCCGAAGAAGCATTAAAGGAGCTTGGGGTAAAAATAGGAGCCGATGTTCCTTACTGCATCATGGGCGGTACGGCGCTGGCGGAAGGAATCGGTGAAAAACTGACGCCGCTGCCGGATGTACCGGAGGCAGCAGTGCTTTTAGCCAAGCCGGATTTATTTGTTTCCACCAAAGAAGTTTACGGCAGGCTGAATTTATCGGAAGAAACGAAGCATCCTGATATAGACGGCATGGTGGATGCCATCCGGGAGGGAAGTCTGCACGGGGTAACGGACAGAATGGGAAATGTACTTCAGGATGTGACGTCGCCGTCCTATCCGGTTATCGGCAGACTGATAGAGCTGATGGAAGAAAACGGAGCGGTGAGAGCCATGATGAGCGGCAGCGGACCCACCGTTTTCGGGATATTTAAGAATAAAGAGGAAGCAGTACACTGCAAAGAGGTATTGGAGCAAAAGCAGGCAGAGATGCAGTGGACAGAGAAAGGTTATCAGCCGGTAAAACAGATTTTCGTGACGGAATTTGTATCCGCATAAAGCATTACACGGCAGAATGAGAGGGCATATGCAGGAAAACCTACAGACAAATATGGATGAATTTCTTCCATTAAGAGATGTGGTATTCAATACATTACGACAGGGAATTTTAACAGGGGAGCTGAAGCCGGGTGAAAGACTGATGGAAATTCATCTGGCAAATAAGCTGGGCGTCAGCCGTACCCCCATAAGGGAGGCAATCCGCAAGCTGGAACTGGAAGGTCTGGTGACCATGATTCCCAGAAGAGGCGCGGAAGTGGCGCAGATTACCGAAAAGAGTTTAAGGGATGTGCTGGAGGTAAGAAGGGCGCTGGATGCACTCAGTGTGGAGCTTGCCTGCGACCGTATTAACGACGAGGAGCTTACAGCGCTGGGAAAGGCATGCGAGTCCTTTGAAAAGGCAGTTTCTACCGGGGACCCGAAGAAAATTGCCCAGGCGGACGTGGAGTTTCACAACATCATTGTGAAGGCTGCCGGCAACACCCGTCTGGTACAGCTTATCAACAATTTATCGGAGCAGATGTACCGGTACCGTTTTGAATACATCAAGGACGTCAGCACTCATGAACAGCTGATTGCGGAGCACCGGATTTTATTTGACTGCATCCGGAATAAGGATAAGGCAACGGCGGCGAAAACGGCAAAGCTTCACATAGACAATCAGGAAAATGCCATTATGCGCCAGCTGCATAAGGAGCAGGAAAAAAATGCCGCGCATGCCTGAAGGGTATAAAGGAAAGAAAGAGTGTCCATACTCTCTGTAACAGAATAGCGGAAAATATCCGCTTATAGGAACAGAGAGGTCTTTCTATGGAAAAATGGATTTACAGAATAAAAAAGGTAAGCTTGCTGCTGGCGGCATGTGCGTTCTTCGGATTGTTTTACCCGGAGTTCTGCTTAAACGAGGATACCTGCCGGGTGGTCTGTGAGGACGGACAGACGGAGGAAGAAACGGAGTACGGCAGCGAGCTTTATTACCGGCTGCTTTCGGCAAAGCCGGAGGAAATAAAGGCAAAGAGCAGGCTCTGGGAGCTGTTGAAAAACTGGTTCTGAGCATGCCTGCCAAAATGTTGAGGACAGAGTTATGAACAATGACAGAATAGACAGGGAGTCACCCATCGGCGTGTTTGATTCCGGTATCGGCGGGCTGACCGTGGCAAGAGAAATCATGCGTCAGATTCCCAATGAAAAAATCGTATATTTCGGGGATACCGCAAGGGTGCCCTACGGCAACAAATCCAAGGAAACCGTAACCCGGTTTTCCAGGCAGATTGTACGTTTTCTGGAAACGCATCATGTGAAAACCATCGTGGTGGCATGCAATACGGCGAGTGCCTATGCATTGGATGAACTGGAAAAGGAATTCGACATTCCCATTATGGGTGTGGTAAAGCCAGGTGCCAAAGCCGCCGCCGATACCACCCGGAACGGAAAAATCGGTGTCATTGCCACGGAGGCAACCATCAACAGCCATATTTACGGCGAATACATAAAAGAGTTAAATCCCAAGGTACAGATATGGGGCAAGGCGTGCCCGTTGTTTGTGCCCCTGGTGGAAGAAGGACTTCTGCAGGACCCGGTAACGGATGAAATCGCCAGAAGATATCTGACGGAGTTGATCGATTTGGATATAGATACCCTGATTTTAGGATGCACCCATTATCCCCTTATCCGTTCCACCATCGGCCGCATTATGGGAGAAAAGGTTAATCTGGTGAACCCGGCTTATGAAACCGCAAGGGAATTAAAAGAGATGCTGGCGGAAAAAAATCTGCTTCGGGAAAATGCACCGGGGCTGGGTGACAACCAGTACCAGTTTTATGTGAGTGATACCACCGAGAAATTTATCCGGTTTGCCAATTCCATTATCAAATACGGAATCCTCTCTGCCAAGCAGGTGAACATTGAAGAGTATTAGAAAGCATCCGGCAGATAACAAAGCGGAAGGAAGGCAGAACAGTTGACAGAAGAAGTTTCTCTTACCATAAAGGGTGTGCAGTCTTTCGGGGAAGACCGCGACAGCCAGGAAATGAAAGCGGATGCCAGGTATTTTAAGAAAGGGGAATGCCGTTACCTTTTTTATGAAGAAGTGCAGGAAGGGATGGAAGAACCCGTGAAAACAAGGGTGAAGCTGCACAAAAACGGCGTGGAGCTGGTACGCAGCGGCGCCATAAGTACCACCATGATTTTTGAAGAGCAGAAAAAACACCCCACCCAGTACCATACGCCCTACGGAAAAATGAATCTGGCGGTGGACACCCGCAAAATCAACGTGAAGGAAACGGATGAGGAAATCGAAATCCGTATCGAATATGCTCTCGAGGCGGAAGAAAAGCCGCTGGCGGAATGTTTTTTACGGATGAAGATATCGCAGAAAGCATAAAAATCTTTCAGGCATAAAGAGCATAACAGATAACAAAAAAGAGGGTATGTACCGGCGTACATACCCTTTGTTTTCAATCACTATTTAACAGGCTTTGCTCCTGCCTTTTCCTGGGCGGTTTCCAGAGCACGCTTGAAGAAGCCTTTCTTCTTTACGGGTGCTGCGGGAAGCTTGCCGTGAAGTCCCTTTACGTCCAAGATGTAAATGCCGCTGACGGTTGCCTTGACTTCCTTTTTCACGGGAATGCTGTCAAAAATCTTTTCATCACTGACTAAGGAAAGAATCTGGGGACCGACTTTCGCTTTTACAATGGGAAGCTTGGAGTTGCGCATGAGCCTCGGTGTCTGCTCCATGACCATGGCGGGGAGTCCCGAGTCCTTCATCTTCATTCGTTTTTTATCTATGATAAGCATGGAAACGGTCTGCTTGTTCTGCTCTAAGAGAACCTGCTGCTCCGCCTGCTTTTTCTGTGCCTTCTTTCCAAGAAAATACAGTACAACCAGTATGGCGACCAGAACGCCGATAACAATAAGTGTGATAATCCAACCAGTACTCACCGGGAAACCTCCTAAAAATTACTTTGCAAGCAACATTGTAACATTGTTTTTGGGATAAGGCAATACGCATTTTTGGGGTATTTTTTAGAAATAATGTGTGGTATACTCAAACAAATAAAAGGGTGGCGGAATACGGACAGGTATGCTGCCGAACCTTGGAAATCTGCGGAAAGGCGGGAAAAACGTGTATCAGGTGCTGGATATTACCATGCAGGGGATTCGTTTTTTTTTCAATCACCTGGTATTTTTTAATTTAATATTTGCCGTGGCGGTGGTTTTTTTCCAGAGGAAGGATCCCAAGACAGTCTGGACATGGCTTCTTGCGTTGTATTTTGTCCCTGTGGTAGGTTTTATTTTTTATCTTCTTATCGGGACGGACATGCACAAGCAGAAGATGTTCCGTGTGAAGGAAATCGAGGATAAGCTGAATGAGGCCATCCGGCAGCAGGAGCACAAAATCCAGAGCAAGGAGTACGAAGAGGGTGACCCGGACTTAAAGGGCTATACGGATCTGGTGCTGTTTAACTTAAACACTACCGGCAGCGTGCTCACCGATACCAATGACGTGGACATTTTTACGGACGGCAATGAGAAATTCGACGCCCTTATACAGGACATCCGGGAGGCAAAGGAATTCATCCATATCCAGTATTACATCATTAAAAATGATGTGCTGTTCAACCGCATTAAGGATGTGCTGGTGGAGAAGGCGAAGGAAGGTGTGGAGGTGCGCATTCTGTTTGATGCCATGGGCTGCCGCTCCGTGAAACCGAAATTCTGGAAGAGCTTAAACGAAGCGGGCATTGAAACCGCAGAATTTTTCCCGGCGCTTTTCCGCAGGCTGCAGCTTCGTATCAATTACCGGAACCACCGTAAAATTGTGGTGATTGACAATAAGGTTGCCTATGTGGGCGGCTTTAATATCGGAAAAGAATATATTGGTCTGGTTCCGAAATTCGGCTACTGGAGGGATACCCATCTGCGCATCCGCGGCGAGGGTATCATGGGACTGGAGCTGCGTTTCTTACTTGACTGGAACTATGCGGCGAAGGATCATCTGTTTTCCAATCCCCGCTATATGGCGGGCTTTGCACCGGCGGTGAGGGACAACTGCTATATGCAGATTATATACAGCGGCCCCGATACTTCCTTAGAGCCCATCCGCGACAACTATATCCGGCTCATCCACAAGGCAAAGGAAAAAATCTATATTCAGACGCCGTATTTTATTCCGGACGAGTCCATGCTTTCTGCCCTGCTTATGGCGATTTATTCCGGCGTGGAGGTAAACCTGATGATTCCCTGCAAGCCCGACCATCCCTTTGTATACTGGGCAACCTATTCCTACATGGGAGAACTTGTCATTGCGGGCGCCAACTGCTATATCTATAACGATGGTTTCCTGCATGCGAAGGGTATCGTGGTGGACGACAGGGTGCTCTGCTACGGTACGGCAAATATGGACATCCGCAGCTTTGCCCTGAATTTTGAAGTGAATGCGGTTCTGTACGACCGGAACAAGGCGAAGGAAATGACGGGATATTTTAAAAAGGACCTGGATAAATGTACCAGAATTACAAAAAGCATGTATACTTCGCGGAAACCTGGGCTCCGCGTGAAAGAACAAGTGTGCCGGCTCCTGTCTCCGCTCTTGTAAATCGGGTGTATTTGTGATATAAAATAAGAAGCCGCTTTGTAAAAAAGCGAAAGAAATGAGGTTTATTATGAAAAAAAGATTTGCAGTTTTACTGGCACTTTCCCTGACACTCGGTGTACTTGCCGGATGCGGAGATAAAACCAATACAGATGGTACAGATGGCGGAAATACGACCGAGTCCCAGAATGAATCCGCCATTGCCGGCGCGACCACGGCAGCGGAGTACGAAAGCGAAATTCCCGTGGTGGACGGCGATGTGGATGTGCTCAGCAATGTCAGCATGAGCAGCGATTACAAGGGACTGGAGCTCTCCGTTGCCAAGCAGGCAGAAGTAACGGACGAAGATGTGGAAACCATCGCCATACAGACCTACAATCAGATGGGCGCCAAGAGCAATGTGGAGAAGAGCGTAGTAGAATCCGGCGATACCGTAAACATTGATTTTGAAGGCAAAAAAGACGGCGTGGCATTTGACGGCGGTACATCACAGGGTTACAATTTAACCATCGGCAGCGGCAGCTTTATCGACGGTTTTGAAGACGGCTTAATCGGTGTCAATGTTGGCGATACCGTAGATTTGAACCTGACCTTCCCGGAAGGCTATCAGAATGCGGACCTGGCAGGACAGGACGTGGTATTTACCGTAACCGTAAACTTTATCTGCGCATCCAACAGCTCCGAAATGGTTGATTCCGAAATCGAAAGCTTTACGGACGGCACTTATCACAACGTGCAGGAATTTTTGGATTTCTGTCGTGAATACCTGGAAGCCAGCGCTAAGTACAACTACGGTGTGGCAAAGGAAAATGCAGTTATTTCCCAGCTTGACGACATTGCAACCGTAAGTGCGCTGCCCAAGTCCTTAGTAGACAAATATTCCCTGCAGCTTACTTCCACCATGGAAGCACAGGCTGCCAACTACGGCGTGGACATTGATACCTACAGCATGTATACCAACAGCATGGATTCCCAGACCTATATTCAGATGTCTGCTGAAACCAGCGCAAGACAGAGCATGATTTTCCAGTATATTGCGGCAAAGGAGAACTTAAGCATTGACGATGCCGAACTGGAAGAAAAGCTGACCGAAATGGCAAGTGAAAATAACTATGACACCGTAGAGGATATGCTGGGCGACAGGGATAAAGAAGAGTTCCGGGAATATTTCCTGTACGAAAAGGTCGTAGATTTTATTTATGAAAACGGCAATGTTACCGAATATTAATACGGGGCATTTGCGGACAGTTTAGTTGTAAAAATACAGATGACAGAATAAAAAGAAAGAGGAGCAGAGAGATGGAGTTAACAGATATCAGAGATTTATATCGTGACAGAGAAAGCTTTATTGGCAAAGAAGTAACCGTAGGCGGCTGGATACGCAGCAACCGTGATTCCAAGACATTCGGATTTATCGTCATCAATGACGGTACTTATTTTGAAACCCTTCAGGTAGTATACAGCGACAAGCTTGCAAACTTTGCAGAGCTGACCAGGTTAAACATTGGCTCCGCAGTTGTGGTAAAGGGTACCATCGTGGCAACACCCGATGCTAAGCAGCCTTTTGAAATGCAGGCGGAGGAGGCATTTGTGGAAGGAGAGTCCACTTCCGATTATCCTTTGCAGAAGAAACGTCACAGCTTTGAATATCTGCGAACCATTCCCCATCTCCGTCCCAGAACCAACACCTTCCAGGCAGTGTTCCGTGTTCGTTCCCTGATTGCTTATGCAATCCACATGTTCTTCCAGGAGAGAGGCTTTGTCTATGTGCATACACCGCTCATTACCGGAAGCGACTGTGAGGGTGCCGGTGAAATGTTCCAGGTAACCACCATGGATCTGAACAACATTCCTAAGACGGAGGACGGCGCCGTGGATTACAGCAAGGACTTCTTCGGTAAGCCAACCAATCTGACCGTAAGCGGACAGTTAAACGTAGAAACCTATGCGTTTGCATTCAAGAATGTATATACCTTCGGACCTACCTTCCGTGCGGAAAATTCCAACACCACCCGTCATGCGGCTGAGTTCTGGATGATTGAGCCGGAAATGGCATTTGCAGACCTGACAGACGACATGGTGCTGGCAGAGAGCATGTTAAAGTATGTAATCCGCTATGTACTGGAAAATGCACCTGCGGAAATGGCATTCTTCAACCAGTATGTAGATAAGGGACTGATTGAAAGACTGCAGCATGTGGTAAATTCCGATTTCGGTCATGTTACCTACACCGATGCCATCAAGATTTTGGAAAAACACAATGATGAATTTGAATATAAGGTATTCTGGGGCTGCGATTTACAGACCGAGCATGAAAGATACCTGACCGAAAAGGAATTCAAGCGCCCGGTATTCGTTACCGATTATCCGAAGGAGATCAAGGCATTCTACATGAAGTTAAACGATGACGGCAAGACTGTTGCCGCTATGGACTGCTTAGTACCCGGTATCGGCGAAATTATCGGCGGCAGCCAGAGAGAGGATAAGTTGGAGCTCTTAGAGCAGAGAATGGACGAACTGGGCCTGAAGAAGGAAGATTACGATTTCTATCTTGATCTCCGCAGATACGGTTCCGTACGTCATGCCGGCTTTGGTCTGGGCTTTGAAAGATGCGTTATGTATCTGACCGGAATGGGCAACATCCGCGACGTTATCCCGTTCCCAAGAACCGTAAACAACTGCGAACTGTAATTTCTAAAAGATAAAAAGATTGCCCTGCGGGTGGGAAGGAGACCAATGAAAAAGACAGCTAAAAGACTTATAAACTGTATATTGGTATGTGCCATACTTTTTGGTACGGTGCTTCCTGCGTATGCTACCTCCATCGGGGAAATCCGGGAGAACATCAAAAACCATCAGGGGCAGCTTTCCAATATCAACGACAACATTGCAGGACTTGAAGATGAGCAGGATCTGCTGGAAGAGGAAATCTCCGATCTGGATGCGGAGCTCTTAAACACAATGGCAGAAATCGGCGTCCTCGAGGAAAACATCGCCACCAAGGAAGCGGATATTGAGACTACGGAAGCTCTGTATGAAGAAGCAAAAGAAAAAGAAGAAACGCAGTATGCTGCCATGGTCAGCCAGATTCAGTTCATGTATGAAACCGGCGAGACGGATTACCTGAACACCATTTTTTCCGCATCTTCCTTCAGTGAAATTCTGAACAATGCCAGCTACATAGAGGCGGTTTATTCTTATGACAAAAAGCTTCTGGATGAGTACGAGGCTTCCCGTGTGGAAACCAAGGAAATCTGGGACCAGCTTGAGGTTGACAAGGCAGCGCTTTTGGTGGATAAACAGTCCATGGAAGACCAGAAGGCGCAGCTTGACGTTCTGCTTGCGGAAAAGAAAAAGCAGTCTGCCGACTTTGATACGCAGATTGCCAAAGCAAGGCAGGAAGCCAAGGCTCTGACGGCGAAGATCAAGCAGGAGCAGGCAGACTTAAAGAAACTGCAGGATGAGCAGAAAAGAAAGAATGCGGCAAACGGTACCTACACCGTTAGCACTAATGTGGCGGAGATTATCAACAATGCCAAGGGAAGTGACTTAGGAAAGCAGATAGCCCGGTACGGTTGCCAGTTTATTGGTAATCCTTACGTTGCGGGCGGCACCAGCCTTACGAAGGGTGCGGATTGTTCCGGCTTTACCTACCGTATTTACAGTGATTTTAATTATTCTCTTCCCCGCACATCCTATTCCCAGCGGAGCGCAGGTAAGGAAGTTTCCTATGAAAATGCCCAGCCGGGCGATTTGATCTGTTATGATGGACATGTGGCGCTCTATATCGGCGGCGGCTACATTGTGCACGCCAGCAGCGCAAGAACCGGCATCAAGGTAAGCAAGGCAACCTACAGAACCATTTTGTCGGTAAGAAGAATTTTGTAGGGAAAGGTTTTAGTATGAAATTCCATAAAAATGAAATAGCAAAAACGGTACTGGCCCTTTTGGTACCGATTTTTGTGTTTTATCTGTTTGAATGGTTTACCCATAATCCGTTTAAGGATATGCGGACGGGTATCCAGATTTACAACATTATTTTCTTTGAGTTACTGATGGTATTGTTTTACACAGTAACCGGCAGACTGCGGATAGCCCTACTTTTGGAAACCGGCATCTTTTTTATATATGGTCTTGCCAATTATTTTGTATTGAAGTTCCGCTCACAGCCCATCCAGCCATGGGATTTTTATTCCATCGGCACGGCGTTAAGTGTGGCGGACAATTTTTCCTACACCCTGACAACCCGTGCGCTGGCAGCCATGATAGGATTTGCCCTGCTTGCAGTGGTGATTATTCTGTTCGGAAAGAATAAACTGAAAAAGGGCTGGATATTCCGCAGTATCAGTGCGTTAAGCGCGCTGGTGCTCCTAAGTGTGTATATCAATCTGCTTCACAATGAGGAATTCGTGGAGCAGGATATCAGGATGTACGACAAGCTGTTTACCCCGACGACCATGAGCTACAAGGACGGTACGGCGGTGGCATTTCTATTAGAGCTGCAGTACATTGATGTGGATGTGCCGGACGGCTACGATGCGGAGGAAGAAGCGGCGCTTCTTGCCGAAAAATCTGTAGGAGAGGTGACGGACAGACCCAATATCATCGTTATTATGGATGAAGCGTTTTCCGACCCGGCGGTGCTGGGCGAGGTAGATGCCAACATGGACTACATGCCGTTCGTGCATTCCCTGCAGAACGGTGCGGAAAATACCATTACCGGAAAACTGCATGTATCGGTCAAGGGCGGCAACACTGCCAATACGGAATTTGAATTTTTAACCGGCAATACCATGGCATTTCTCCCTCAGGGAAGTGTGGCATATCAGCAGTATATCCATGAGGAAACCCAGTCACTGGCTTCTTATCTGAAGTCCCTCGGCTATACCACAAGAGCGGCGCACCCTTACAAGGCTTCCGGCTGGGACCGGGAAACGGTGTATCCGCTGCTGGGATTTGAACGGGCGGATTTTATAGACAGTTTCCCCGAGACGGGCAGGCTGCGCAGCTATGTCAGTGATGAAACGGCGTTTAATTTTATCAAGAGAGCCTACGAGAAAAAAGGAAGCGAACCTTTATTTTTCTTCGAGGTAACTATGCAGAATCATTCCGGCTACACGGATAAATTTGATAACTTTACACCGGATGTGGCACTTAAGGATGGCGGAACGGACGCCATCAATACCTATCTGTCCCTGATGAAGCAGACGGATACGGCGCTCGAAAGTCTGGTGCGGTATTTCTCCGAACAGGAAGAAAAGACCATCATTGTTTTCTTTGGCGATCATCAGCCCACGGACTCCGTGGTGGAGCCGGTGCTTCAGGCAAACGGCAAATCCGGTGCGACGTTGACGGATGAAGAACAGAAGGAACGGTATGTGGTGCCCTTTGTCATCTGGGCAAACTACGACATTGCGGAAGAACAGGATGTGGAAATCAGCGCCAATTATTTATCCGGCAAAGTGATGCAGACGGCGGGGCTTCCCCTGTCACCCTATCAGCAGTATTTAGAGGAGTTCCGGCAGGAAATTCCGGTTATCTCCGCGGAAGAAACCCGGTATACGGATGAGTCCGTTTCAGGGGAGGATACTTTACTTTCTTATCAGAAATTGCAGTATTATATGCTGTTTCAATAAACTTATAACAGGCAACAATACGGGGTATTGTTAGGCAAAAACAGGAGGGGCACAGGCGAATGAAGAAAAAAACAGGTCTGATTTTGGCCATTATCGGAGCGGTACTCTGCGTAACCGGAGTAGTACTTCTGATACTGGCATACGGTAAATGGAACCAGGCAAACAAGCTTTTGACGGCTGACGGCAGAGCAGAAACCAGGGTGACTGCGGAAGCGGAAACGCAGCCTGCAGAGGAAAACGGCGAGAGCTCACCGGCGGAAAATAACGCAGACGACAACAAAGGCGGAACGGAGAACGATGGCAGGGACGAAAGCCTGACCGACCCGGAAAACGATAAGGATGCGGAGGCAAAGACAGCGGACTATGACCTGGCGGTACCTTCCGTATGCGGCGCTCTTTCCGTGGACGGTACCCAGCTTGTGGACGAAAACGGCAATCCGGTGCAGCTTAAGGGCATCAGCACCCACGGCATCGGCTGGTTCCCCACATACGTGGACCAGAATGCGTTCCGCCAGTTCCGTAACGAGTGGAATGTAAATGTCATGCGTCTTGCCATGTATACCCATGAAAACAGTGGTTACTGTACCGACGGCAATAAGGAAGATTTGAAAAATATCGTGAAGCGCGGCGTCCAGTATGCAACCGATAACGATATGTATGTGATTATCGACTGGCATGTGCTGAATGAGAACAGCCCGTTGGTCTATGAGGACGAAGCTAAGAAATTCTTTGAGGAAATGGCAAAAACCTATGCCGACCAGAACAATGTTCTCTATGAAATTTGCAACGAACCCTGCGGTGGCACAAGCTGGAGTGATGTAAAGAAATATGCAGAGGACATTATTCCCATTATCCGCAAGTACGATGACGATGCCATCATTATTGTAGGTACTCCCAACTGGTCCCAGCGCGTGGACGAAGCGGCGGCGGATCCGATTACCGGCTATGACAACATCATGTATACCCTGCATTTTTATGCGGCAACGCACAAGGAGGATCTGCGTAACACCATGGTAAATGCCATTAAGGCGGGTCTGCCTATATTTATCAGTGAGTTCAGCATCTGCGATGCCAGCGGAAACGGCGGCGTGGATTATGACCAGGCACAGAAATGGATGGATGTGATTAACGAATACGGCATCAGCTATGTGGCATGGAATCTTTCCAATAAAAACGAAACCTCTGCGTTAATCAGCAGCTCCTGCAACAAGACTTCCGATTTTACGGAGGGTGATTTAAGCGAAACGGGAAAATGGCTTTATAAGACCCTGACCGGCAACAGCACCGTTGGAAATTCCAAGGATGCCGCAAAGAACAATCAGTCCGGCGGAAAGAACACCAGCCAGAATAACAGCAATAACGGACAGAGCAGTAACAGCGGACAGAGTTTCTCCTTTACGAGCAGCGGCTTAAACGGAACTGCAGCCTTAAAGAGCAGCTGGGAGGACGGCGGCAAGACCTGCTACCAGTTTGACGTGAAGTTAGAAAATCCCGGAAGCTCCGACACCAGCCAGTGGGCAATCGATATTCACTTCAGCGGTGATATCGCTTTTTCCAGCGGCTGGAGCGGAAAATATTCCGCAAACGGAAATACCCTGCATGTAACCAATGAAAGCTACAATGGCGTAATTCCCGCAGGCGGAAACATTTCAGACATCGGCTTTGTGATTACCGGACCGTCCGGTCTTACGGTAACGCCGTAAAGCCTTGCAGGCGGAAGCGTAATTCTCACAGAGCTGCTTCTGCGTGATGGGCGCTACAAAGCCCGGTGCATACAAAATCTGCTCGGCATAATGACACAGACAGGAAATATCACACCCTATGGACAGGAAGAGTTCGGAAAGTTCATGGGGTGTTTTACTTTTTAAATTCTCCCGGAAAACACGGCCTCCTTTTTTTAACAGGCGTTTATAGGCCAATAACGTGCCGTAGGGGACGGAAGTAACATGAAGACGGATACGGAATGCCCATTCCGTAAGAAGGGGCAGCAGGACCCGTAAAACGGTGGCAAGCACAGTCAGAACCACAAGGAAAAAGGCGATTACCGCCATTAAACCGTAGTCCATGCGAAGCCGGGATAAAAAGCGTAAAGGGCTGCCGTTTCCCGTAGAAGCTACCGTGGGTTCAAATACCATCCAGCCGATATTCTGGATAAATACCTCCGGAAAGGCATGGGAGTCACGGTTTTTAATGACATAACGGTTGCCGCCTTCTGCCTCGGGGGTGTATCCTTCCGCATAGCGGACGGTCAGTCCGGCGGCTCTGGCAAGCAGCACATAAGCGGAAGCAAAGTCCGAGCAGGTGCCGGTTTTTCCGGTAAACAGGAAATATTCCGGGGAATCATCCGGGGCATGATACTGCAAATCGTAAGTAAATCCGCCGGTCTGGAAAAAGCTTTCAATGGCGGCGGCTTTTTCGTAGTCATTGGAAAGCCCATCCGTCAGGGACAGCGCAAAATCCTTTAATTCCGAAGAAATTTCCAAAGTATTTTCCGTACACAGCTCCCGGTAATAGTCGGCTTCAATCTGCTGGTGCAGATAGGAGGAGGCAGTATTGTACCAGACATCTTCGTTTTCCTGCAGCACGTTGCGGAGGTCTGTCAGAAGCTTCAGGGCTTCTTCATTGTCAAAATCCACACCGCCTGCCAAAATCCAGCTGTTGTAATAGACGTAGTCGGTGTAGTAACTGTAGGAGTACTGGAAATTGAGCGGATGGGCTCCTTCTTTGGAGAAAAAGGCTCCCCCGGGAGTTACCCGGCAGGAGTCCTGCAGTTCTCCCACATCCAGACAGATGACGTTAGAAGGAACGAGAAAATAAGAGGCACCGAAATTCTCCGACTGGATTCTTGTTGTCTGCAGAAGGCTTAGAGGCAGCCGCAAGTCCTTGATTTTATTTAAATGATGAGCCTCCAGAAAGCCCGGCTCATATTCTTCTGCCGCCAGCAGGGCAGAATGGAGGGAGGGCAGATTTTTGTACTGCTCCACAGCCTCCCAGCTTTCCGGTGTCGAATATGTGGTGGAATAGGTTTCATCCGCATACCAGCGGTCTTTTGCAAAGTCATAATAATCAAAATTCTGACGTTTTAAGTAGGAAGCGGTACTGCCGTAAAGGGAGTACATTTTTCGGTTGGACTGGCTTAAAAAGCCGGAGGCATCCCCGGAAAATTCGCTTAAGTCAGAAAAACTGTCTTCGATATCGGAGGAGGTGTCGCCGCCCATGAACAGGTCTTCAAATTCATCGTAGTAAGGAGCTTCCTGCTGTTTGGGAATAGCGGACGCCACAAGGAAAATCATAAGCATGAACACGGCGCCGGAAGCAATCAGCGTGGCCTTTTTGGTGATTTTTCCCATATCGCGCAGGGAATTGCGGTGCAGAATAAAGACAGCCACGTTGCAGAGGGCAATGAGTACCAGGCTTACGTTGTTGATTTCGGACATAACCTTTACATACAGTACACAGGGAATGAGGCTGATTAAGGTGAGAAAAAACATCCGGTACAATACCTTGGAAAAGTAGTAAACGGTCACGGAAAAGAAGAACGTAAAGAACAGAAACAGGGAAATCAGAAAAAATACGGCTCCTTCCGCATTGCTTCCCTTTGTCAGCATCCATTCCAGAAAGACCGCCTGATAGGCGCTCATGCCGTAACGGGAAAAGAACATAAAGAGCCTTACCACAATAAAAAACACAAATCCGAACAGGACAGAGCCGATAAATCTATGCTTTTCCACAAAGGCGCACAGAAAAAAATAAGCGGCACAGATAAGCAGTGTCCCGGGAATAAGGAACAGTGCGGCGGTTCCCGAAAAGGCATCATAGATGACAAACAGGGAAAAACACAGAGTAAGCACCAGAGCATAGGCCCCGCATTCAGTTTTGTGCTTGGAAAGAAAATCACGTATCATAGCAAAGCTCCTTTGCCGGTCAGGGCAGAATAAACGATGCAGCCGCGGAAGTCTGCATCGTCCGTTCTGCCGGGTGTGCAGATAAGCAGAGGCATATCGGATGTCAGATTATCAGGCAGAATCCGTCTTTCTGCGGAAAAAGAATAAGCCGCCAGTTCCTTTGCCAGTTCCGGAATATCTTCCTCTTTCCGGAGAGACATTTCCCGAAAATCACCGGTATCGGGAGAAAGGTACAGGTAGGAAACCGTGAGGCTGTTGTGAAGGAGTGCGCGGGCAATACCAAGGGAGGTTTCCATGGCGTTCTGGGCAAGAAGCGGCAGTGCCATATCCGGTTTTGCAATCGCATATAAATCTGGGGGCAGGTTCTGCAAATCTTCTTCCCCTGCCTGCAAGAGGGTGTCAAGTAAGATGCACACCCTGGAGGAAGCGGTTTCTTCGTCCAGACGCACGTAGAGTTTGTCCCTCTTGGCAGAAAGCTTCCAGTTAATTCGTTTTAAGGGGTCTCCCGGTACATATTCCCGGTGTTCAAAGCCCGGAAAGCCGCCAAACAGTGTGGAGCCGGCATCGATAGTTTCCTCACTGTCCCCGGTCTCTGTGGACTGCCGGTAGATTTCCAGAATATAGTCTTCGTCGGAAGATACCTCGGCAATGTCCGGGACTACATGGATTTCCTGTGTATCCGGTACGGGAGCGGTAAAAGAAAAGAGACCCAGATAATCCCAGATGCGGATTTCCTTAATACCGACAAAGGAGGCACCACAGACAGAGGCTGTAAAGTCAAAGAAAACGGTTTCGGTTGAACGGGGCAGCAGGGACAGGGTCAGAAGCGGTTCCCCACAGGTAAGATAGGGGGAGTCCGTAAAAGTTATGGTTATAAACGGGGAGGGCAGAAAGCCTTTGCTTTGCAGGCTCACAGTGAGAATACCATGCTCTCCCTTGGCGGCAAGCGGTGTTTCCAGCCTGCACGCGGCGGTAATCTGTTTGCGGAACAACAGGGTAAACAGCAGGGAAAGAATGGGAGCACAGATAAAAGTAAGCACCAGAAACCAGCCCACACGGCCACTGCAATACAGAGCAAATACAACACAGAGACCGATGGACAGAAGATAGCCCGGTATACCGCTCAGGCGGGAGTTTTTCTTTTCTTTCTTTTTTTCCTTCCAGGAGAAAAAGGATTTCAAGGGAAACATCTTATTCATAGGTAACCTTCTTTGTGTTACAGGAAATTTCCATTATTCTGTTCGTATGGAATTTCGGCTATTCCGTAGGAACGGTAAGAGTGCGTAAAAGCTGGGCGAGCACTTCTTCGGGGGAGCCTAAGACGGATTTCCCTTTGGGCGAAATGATAATGCGGTGTGTCAGGACAAACGGTGCCAGAAATTTGATATCATCGGGCAGCACATAATCCCTGCCGCATAAAACGGCGTAAGCTCTTGCCGTCCGGTGCAGGGCAAGGGAGCCTCTGGGGCTGACGCCCAGCCGGATGTATTCGGAGTCTCTGGTAGCTTCCGCAAGATTTACAATGTATTCTTCCAGACGGGGGCTGATATGGATGTGCTCCACCTTTTCTTTCAACGCCACGATTTCTTCCAGGAAAATGACCGCGGACAGGTTGGCGGGAGCGGCATCCGCGCTTCTTCTGAGAATGGCAAGCTCCTCCTCCTTTTCCGGGTAGCCCATGCTGATCTTCATAAGGAAACGGTCCATCTGCGCTTCCGGCAGGTGGTAGGTGCCGTAGGTTTCCACAGGGTTCTGGGTAGCAAGAACCATAAAAGGCTGGGGCAGCCGGTAGGTTTTTCCTTCCATGCTGACCTGTCCTTCTTCCATGATTTCCAACAAGGCGGACTGCGTCTTGGGAGAGGAACGGTTGATTTCGTCGGCTAACAGAAAATTACAGAAGACAGCGCCTTCCCGGAATTCGGTCTCTCTGGTTGCCGGGTTTATCATGGTAAAGCCGGTGATGTCCGACGGCATGACATCGGGGGTAAGCTGCAGACGGTTGAATTTCCCATTGCAGGAACGTGCCACTGAGGCAACAAGCTGGGTTTTTCCCACACCGGGAACGTCCTCTATCAGAATGTGGCCGCCCGCCAGCATGGCTGTCAGCAGCAGGGCAATGGAGGTCCGTTTGCCGACAATCACCTTTTCCACATTGTCCATTACGGCGGACAGTTTTTCGTTTTCCATCAGGTTTTCTTCCATTCGGAGCATCCTTTCTAAAAGCGTACAGTATCAGTATGGACAGAATACAGGATTTGTTTCAATGTATTCACTCACTTTCTTTCCCGCCTTTTGTTGGTGATGATAAAAGAAATCAATTGTTTTATGTGAGTAGTAGTTATAACATAACCTATGAAAACCAATATGTCAATTTAGAAAGGAAACATTTATGTCAGTAGAAGCTGTTAAATCCTATTTCAGGGAAAAAGGAATGGAAGAGCGGGTGTTGGAATTTCCGGTGTCCAGCGCAACCGTGGCACTGGCGGCGGAAGCCCTGCACTGCGAACCGGGCAGAATCGCCAAGACACTGTCCTTTATGGTGGAGGACAGACCGATTTTAATCGTAACGGCGGGCGACCGGAAAATCAGCAATTCCAAATATAAGGCAAAATTCGGAAAAAAAGCCAAAATGCTCACGGCAGAAGAGCTTACAGAATTCGTGGGACATGCTCCCGGAGGAGTATGCCCCTTTGCCGTAAAAGAAGGTGTAGAAGTTTATTTGGATGACTCGCTGAAAGAATACGAAACGGTATATCCGGCATGCGGCAGCAGTAACAGCGCCATTGAACTGAGCATATCCGAAATAGAGCAGTATTCCGGCTGCCGCGAGTGGGTGGATGTCTGTGCTGATAAGATAATCTAATTCAGGTGATATTTCAGCCATTTACCCTGCCGGTAGCGGATAATACCTGCGAGGGCGGTAATCACCCAGGTAAGCCCGGTTGCAAACCATACGGCACGGATGCCGATGGGGAAAATTACAACGAAGAGCAGGGAGAAGCCGACACGTCCGGTGACCTCCACGGCACCGTTAATCATGGCATAAAAGGCATCGCCGGCGCCGTTCAACAGACCTCTGGTAATGTAAATCATACCGAGAGGGAAGAACATCAGGCTGGTGATGCGCAGACCCATGGCACCGATACGGATGACCTCCGGGTCGTTGACAAAGCACCTTATCATAAAGGAACCAGCTGCGTAGCAGGCAATCAGCATGGACAGACTGATTGCGGCAGCAATCCAGATACTCTTGTGAAAAGCTGTCTTTACACGGTCGGTTTTTCCGGCACCCATATTCTGTCCCGTAAAGGTGGAAACGGCGCTGCCGAGGGAATTAAACGGCTGCTGAACCAACTGTTCAATACGTGTCGTAGCGGTAAAAGCACTGACGACCGCCTCTTCAAATCCATTTACCACTCTCTGCAGGATTACACAGGAAATGGAAATCAGAATACTCTGTGCCGCCAACGGCAGGCCAATCTGAAAGCATTTCGCAGAAATTTCACGGTCAAATCGCAAATGTTCTCTTTTTAACTTAAAATAAGGATTTTTCCAAAAGCCGTACAACAGGCTGCAAACAGCGGAAATACACTGGGAAAGCACGGTGGCAAGCGCTGCGCCCATTACGCCCATGTTTAATCCCACCACCAGTAAAAGGTCTAAGAAAACATTGATCAGGCAGGCAACAATCAGAAAAATCAAAGGTGTCCGGGAATCACCCAGGGCACGCATGGTCTGTGCCGCATAGTTATACAGGGAAACGGCCAGCGTACCCAGACACACGATTTCCAGATATGTTGTGGCACCGTCTATCTGACCGGCAGGCGTTTTTAATAAGGTTAAAATTGGCCTTGCTGACAGATAACCAATGATACTGAGCAGCACGCCGGAAACCATCTGGATATAAAAGGCATTGGCAAGCGTCTGCTTTACCTTGTCCCCCCTGCCGGAGCCGAAATACTGCGCAATCAGAATGCCGGCGCCCATGGACAGACCGTTGCAGAAGGAGAAAAACAAAAAGGTAATGGAGCCGGTGCAGCCGATGGAGCCGAGGGCGTTTGCTCCCTCATGCTGACCGACGATGACACTGTCGGCCAGATTATATACCTGCTGGAACAGATTGCCCAAAAGCATGGGGAGCATGAAACGCAGAAGCAGGGGCGTTTCCCTGCCGTGCGTCATATCTTTTACGAGAGTTGCCATATTATGACCTCATTTCTAAAAGAGTTCGTTCGAATTTTTTCGGAGTATCAATGGAAAAGCAGGAGGCTTACAGTTCGCTCCAGGGAATGTCTTTTTCCACTCTGTCAAAGCGGATGCTCAGCATTTTTAAGCCGCTCTGGGCAAAGAACAGGCGGATGGAGGTAAACGGAGAAAACATGGGGATTTCCTTTTCGTAGGAAACCGGTTTTCCGTCCGTGCCGTTCCAGGTAAAGGTACCGCTTGCACTGCCCAGGGAGAACAGAGATACCGGAATCTGCGCCAGTTCGCCCTGGGTGGAGCTGGCAGTCAGAGTTACCTTATAATAAGAAGGATTGTGTACCTTTAAGCCGAAGCTGTAGCTGGTGCCTCTGTCCGTGCAGATGTCCTCGAGAGGAAGGGTAAAATCATCATATACATCGTAGAAGATAACCGGTTCGTCGCTGGGGGTATCCTCCGCAGGTCTGTTTACAATGGTAATTTCATCCGGCTCGCCAAGCAGTCGGTTCATGGCAGGGGTGTGCAGCAGGAAGCGACAGATATTCTTGGCATTGCGCTGCAGCTCTGCACGGAGCAGAGTGCCGTTCTGTAAGCTCTCAAGGGTGTTGTCGTCGTTCTTTTCCCCATCTGCGCAAACCATGAAGATATCGTTCTGGGCCTTCGCCATGGCAGCGAAGTTGGTCTTGTTCTGGCTGGTGCCGCGCTCGTTGATGTCTGCCCACCAGTCGGTCATGGTAAAGCCGGTAAAGCCCCATTCGTTTCGAAGAATAACGGTGTTTAAGTCAAAGTTACCTGCTGTCCAGAGACCGTTTACGGGACCGTAGGTGGTCATAATGGAGTCGGCATTTCCTTCCTTTACGGCAATTTCAAAGCCCTTTAAGTAAATCTCACGAAGTGCACGCTCGGAAGCAATGTTGTCTACAAAGTGACGGCCGGTTTCCTGATTGTTTCCGCAGAAATGCTTGATGGTGCCGGTAACGCCTACGGAATGCAGTCCCTTTAATTCGGCAACCGCCATCTGACCGGTCAGCAGAGGGTCTTCGGAGAAGTATTCAAAGTTTCTGCCGTTTAAGGGGTGACGGTGGATGTTCATGCCGGGTCCCAAAAGGCAGTCAACCTTGTTGGTAATCATTTCCAGTCCCATGCAGACGAACAGCTCTTCCACCAGTTCTTTGTTGAAGGTAGCGGCGATCATGGTGCCGATGGGAAGGCTGAACGCCTTGGTGCCGCAGTCTAAACGCATACCGGAAGGACCGTCGTCGCAGCAGCCGCAGGGAATACCGAACTCGGTCAGGCTCTTTGCCACGCCGCCGAAGGCAGCGGCCGTACCGGGAGTAACCTTGGGGCTGCCCATACCTTCGCCGCGGATAATGCAGGAAAGGTCTTCGTCGGATAACTGACCGATAAATTCATCCATGCTGTGGGTACCCTTTAATACATCCGCAAGCTTGATACCCAAATCGCCGGTGTAAGGAATTTCGGCGGGAAGAAGGGAAAGTCTTCTCTTAGGTTCGTCCACTTCATTCAGTGGAACATCCTCTGTGGTTATTTCGTAGGAACCGGCAGCCTTGTCATTGACAACCGGTTTGAAACGCTTGAAAGCTTTTACCGGTGCAAGCGCCTGGGTAAGCTGTTCTGTGACAACTGTGTCGGAAATAGAAACGCCAAGGGAAAGAGCTGCGTTTCTGACATTGTTTCCTACATAAAAATGATAGGTGCCGGCTTCCAGAACATAGGAGAAACGATGGCCGGTTACACCGGAGTCATCATAGGAAGCCAGAGATTTTACGGGAATGGTAACAGTAAGGAGCTGTTCCTCTCCGGGAGCTAAGAGCTTTGTTTTTTCAAAACCGCAGAGAACCCTTGCGGCTTTGCCCAGTTTTCCCTGGGGAGCCTCACAGTAAAGCTGTACGGTTTCCTTACCCGCAACGGAACCGGTGTTTCTGACATTTATGTCAAAAGTCAAAACAGTGTCCTTGCTGACGGCAACGCCGTTTCCTTCGGAAGTGCGGACAACAGAGATGTCAAACTCTGTGTAGGAAAGTCCGAATCCGAAGGGAAAGCGTACCTTTTCGCGGGCAAAGGTTTCAAAATAACGATAGCCTACATAAATGTCCTCAGAGTAAAAATTCTGTGTCTTTCCGCCAAAGTAGGGAGAGGAGGGATAGTCGGAAAGATGATAGGCAATGGTATCCGGAAGTTTACCGGAGGGAGCTACCTTGCCACAGAGAACATCAGCAGTACCTCTGCCGCCTACCATGCCGCCGGCCCATACATACATACAGGCATCGGGAGGGCAGGTATCTAAGAAACTCATATCAATAATATTGGAAACATTCAAAAGTAAAATCACCTTGGAGAAGGATTTGCGTACTTTCTTTAACATATCCCATTCCAGTTCGGTGAGGCGGAAAGAACCTTCTCCGTCGAAATTGTCCTGTTCCTCCCCGGCGGTACGTCCGATGATGACAATCGCAGTGGAGGTTTCTTTTGCAACATCGGCTACCAGTTTATCAGAAAGAGGCATTTCTTTCTGGGACCAGGGTTCTGCAGCCCAGCCTTCGCCCAATTCATAAGGATGTTCCCTTTCCCATTCCTTATAGGTATTTAAAAGCGTTTCGTTAATCTTCACGTTGTTTTCTGCAAGACCGTCAACAATGCTGATGACCCTGGAAACATTCACCATACCGCCTGAACCGGTACCACTTTTATAATAATGAAGCTGAATGCGGCCGAACACAGCAACTTCTTCATCCTTTGCAAGGGGAAGGGCATGGTTTTTATTGGTGAGCATGACGATACCTTCGGAAACGGTCCGGGAAGCGGTATCAAGATAAGTGTTCCAATCAAGTGTTTTTTTCATGGCAGTTATCCTTTCTTTGTTTGATAAAAATGTATGTTTTTCGTTCTTTTTTTCGTTATCTTATGACCTCATTGTATGAATTTGTAAAAAGAAAATATATCATATATATTACTTTTTTATCATATTTGTGCTACAATAAAAGCAAAAGAAAGGACCTTTTTTATGCTGAGTGAGAAAAGAAAAGTAGCCATCCTTGAACAGTACGTGGAGCGCGAAGCCACATCCACCGATTACAGCGGAGAAATGAGCTTTTATTCCTATGTAAAGCAGGGGCAGACAGCGGAAGTGAGGGAGCGATTAAGGAACGACTCTTTTGCCATGAACACCAAAAAGAAGCTGTCGGCGGATCCCATACAAAGCATCCGCTACCACTTTGTGGTAACGGCAGGCCTGCTTGCCCGTTTCTGCATTGAAGGCGGTATGGAGAGCAATCTGGCATACGAAATGTCCGACTATTATATCCTGAAGGCGGACAGGCTGAACAGCCTAAAGGAGCTGTGCGCCCTCCACAAAGTGATGTGCTTAGACTATGCGGAACAGATGGAAACCATCCGCAAGAAGAAAATCTTTTCCAAGCCGGTGGTTAAAAGCATCGATTACATTTATTCGCATCTCCACTGCCGGATAACGGTGGCGGAAGTGGCAGCGTACGTGGGACTCAACGAAAATTATTTTTCCAGACTGTTCTCCGGCGAGGTAGGTATTTCGGTCAGCCGTTACATTTTGCAGAGAAAGCTGGAAGTGGCGCAGAACATGCTGAAATATTCCGATTACAGCTGCTCCCAGATTTCCGAACTCCTCTGCTTTGCCTCCCAGAGCCATTTCATTGAAAAATTTCGCAAGGAATACGGCATGACGCCCCTGCACTACCGTAACCGGTACCACAGCGATATGGGGCTGAAGGAGGAGTAAACATATTCCGGTCATATCCCCTCGGATACATACATACAATGTAAAAAAGTATTCTGAGGGGATTACCTTTGAAAGATTATATCGAAGAACGTGCGATGGGCATTGCAACGTACATCATCGAAAACAATGCCACCGTGCGTCAGACCGCCAAGGCATTCGGAGTCAGCAAGAGTACGGTACATAAGGACGTGACAGACCGCCTGATGCAGATTAATCCGACACTTGCAAAGGAGGCAAGATGCGTTCTGGACGTAAATAAATCGGAGCGGCATATCAGGGGCGGCATGGCAACCAAAGAAAAGTATGCGCACCAGCACCGGAACGGACTGTAAATGCGTGGCGGAAAATAAAGAAAACCATATAACGTGCCGATACATATCCCAAAGGATAAAAACTGTTGATGTGGCAGGGAAGCCGCGTGCGGAAATCAGGGAGGATGTATCGGCATGTTTACAATGGCGGGAACAATAAAAAGAAGTGTGCGCATGGCAGCACTGGATCAGAAATGGCAGCAGAAAAAGAACAGTTTCGGGCAGGATAAGAAGAAACTGACGGAAATGACAGCGGAAGAACGGCAGCTTCAGGATTTCAGAGAACAGGCAGAGCAGATGCGGAAAAGTCAGAAGCATGCCAATATCGATGCCAAGCTGGCAGCGGGGGAAGAACTTACCCCGGAAGAAATTGAGTATTTACGGCAGAATAATCCACAGGCACTAAAAGATTATGAGGACACCCAGAGGGAGCGGGAAAACTATAAAAGGGCGCTCCGCAACTGCAGAACGAAAGAAGAGGTAGAGCGGTTAAAGTACACTAAGATGGGACAGTTTATGGCGGAAGCCAAGAAAATATCCAGTAACGCCTGCATTCCCAAGGGGAAAAAGGTTGCACTGTTAAAGAGAATTCTGCAGCAGGCAACCGCTGTAGAGGACGAACATAAGGAATTTTTGAAGACAAGCCGCTACGCAGGTCTTCCTACGGAAGAGGAAGCAAGAGAGGCGGAAAAAGCCGAAAAAGAACAGCGGGAAGCGGAAACCACAGGAGCAGACGAAACGGAAAATACAGAAGAAGTAAAGGATACAGATGCGGAAGATGCAGAGGGAACCAAGAACTCTGATGCGGAGGGCACAAAGGACACCGGAGCAGAAAGCGCAGACCATACAAAGAAAACACCGTTACCAAATACCCCGGAGTTTCCGAAGGACACCCGCCGCAAAAAGAAACCGCAGCCTGCCGGCAGTTTGCCGGAGGGCTCTGCCGCTATCCACAGTATTTTAACCAGTGTAGTGGCATCGGCGGATGGCATCCCCGGTGAAATAAATGTGAAAATATAACTTTACAATCGAAAAAAATGTGTATATAATCAAGTCAAATTTTAGCAAAGGCGCTATGTAGAAATACATGGCGCTTTTTTCTATGGAGAAAGGCAGGTTTTTCATATGGAAGAACAGCAGAAAAAAAGCACGGCGGAAGTGCTGGTGGAATGCTTGAAGGAAGAAGGCGTGGACACCATATTCGGTATTCCCGGAGAAGAAACACTGGATTTGATGTTTGCCATAAAAAAAAGCGGTATTCATTTTATAGATACGAGGCATGAACAGGGTGCGGCATTTATGGCGGATGTATACGGCAGACTGACCGGTAAAGCAGGTGTCTGTCTGTCCACACTGGGACCGGGAGCCACCAACCTGGTAACCGGCGTGGCAGATGCGTTCCTGGACGGTTCCCCACTGGTAGCGATTACCGGTCAGGTAGGAACCGACCAGATGCAGTTGACGAGCCACCAGTATCTGGATTTAACCACCATGTTTGCGCCCATTACCAAACGAACCAAGCAGACTATCCGGCCGGATACCGTGGCAGAAATTACCCGACTGGCGTTTAAGTATGCGGAAAATGAGAAGCCGGGCGCCACGCATATTGATTTACCGAAAAACATTGCCAAGATGCCGGCGGATGTAGCGCCCTTAAAGAAACAGGAAAAACTGGTAGAGTATGCTTCCAGAAAAGCAGTTGTGGCAGCAAGTGAACTGATTAAACAGGCAAAAGTGCCGGTGATACTTGCCGGTAACGGTGCGGTCCGGCAGCATGCGTCCGGGGCATTGACGGAGTTTGTGAACAGGCTGCACATTCCGGTGGTAAATACCATGATGGCAAAAGGCATTGTGTCCATGGACAACCCCTACAGTCTGTGGACCCTGGGAATACCTCAGAAGGATTATGTCAATAAAATATTTGAGGTGGCGGACCTGGTTATCGGTGTGGGCTATGACATGGTGGAATGTGCGCCGTCCAAGTGGAACGTCCATCCCGGCACCAAAATCATACATATTGCCTGTGAGCCTGCCGATGTCAATAAACGTTATCAGCCGGATGTGGAGTTGGTGGGCGATATTTCCAACAGCCTGCAGAAAATTTTAAATATTACGGAAAGAGAAGAAGAACCGGTATTTGCCCTGCAATTAAAGGAACAGATGGTAAAAGAGCAGGAAGAAATGGCGGCGGATGATTCCTATCCCATGAAACCGGCAAGAATTTTAGCGGATGTACGGAAAATCATGGGAAAAGAGGACATTGTGCTTTCCGATGTGGGCGCTCACAAAATGTGGATTGCCAGACATTACCACTGCTACGAACCCAATACCTGTTTAATCAGCAACGGTTTTGCCAGCATGGGCTTCTCCGTGCCGGGCGCCATCAGTGCCAAAATGCTTTACCCGGAGCGAAGGGTGCTGGCAATCTGCGGAGACGGCGGATTTATGATGAATAACCAGGAACTGGAAACGGCAGTGCGTGAAAAAGTGCCCTTTGTTACCCTGATTTGGGAGGACAAGGCTTACGGTCTTATTAAATGGAAGGAACAGGAGCAGTTCGGCGACAGTTGTTATGTGGATTTTACCAATCCTGATTTCAAAATGATGGCGGAATCCATGCATTGCAAGGGCTATGAAGTACATTCGGCACAAGAACTGATACCGACGCTGGAAGAAGCATTTGCCCAGAAAGTGCCTGCGGTTGTCGTTGTGAAAGTGGATTACAGCGAAAACATGAAACTCAGCGCCCACTTAAGAGAGATTATGCTTTGACAACCGGACGGATAGTCTTTATAATGGGAAACAGATATTTAGGAGACTATTACGAAAGGCATGGTAGGATAATGGATAGAGAAATGGTTGTGGTTCTCGATTTCGGCGGTCAGTATAACCAGCTGATAGCCCGCAGAGTCAGAGAATGCAATGTATATTGTGAAGTGCATCCGTACAACCTTCCTTTGGACAAGCTGAAAGAAATGCATCCCAAGGGAATTATTTTCACAGGAGGTCCCAACAGCGTATACGGCGAAGAGTCCCCACTTTGTGATATGGAAGTGTTCAAACTGGGTGTGCCCGTGCTTGGTATCTGCTACGGTTCCCAGCTTATGGCGCATATGCTGGGCGGCAAGGTGGCAACCGCACCTGTCAGCGAATACGGCAAAACTGAGGTTACGGTGAACAACAAGACCAAGTTGTTTGAAGGCGTATCCGAAAAAACAATCTGCTGGATGAGCCATACAGATTATATTGAAAAGGCACCGGCTGATTTTACCATTACGGCACATACACCGGTATGTCCCGTTGCGGCAATGGAAAATGTGGAGAAAAATCTGTATGCGGTACAGTTCCACCCCGAAGTAATGCATACACAGGAAGGTATGAAGATGCTTCACAACTTCGTCATGAACATCTGCGGATGTACCGGAAGCTGGAAGATGGATTCCTTCGTGGAAACAAGCATTCAGGCAATCCGTGAAAAAGTCGGAAACGGCAAAGTACTTTGCGCCCTGTCCGGCGGCGTTGACTCTTCCGTAGCAGCCGTAATGCTGGCAAAGGCAGTCGGCAAGCAGCTTACCTGTGTATTTGTAGACCACGGTCTGCTTCGTAAAAACGAAGGAGATGAGGTAGAAGCGGTATTCGGACCCGACGGTCCCTACGACTTAAACTTTATCCGTGTCAATGCACAGGAGCGTTTTTACAGCAAATTGGCGGGCGTTACCGAACCGGAACGCAAGCGTAAAATCATTGGTGAAGAATTCATCCGTGTATTTGAGGAAGAAGCAAAGAAAATCGGAGCCGTGGATTTTCTGGTACAGGGAACCATTTATCCCGATGTAATTGAAAGCGGTCTCGGCAAATCAGCCGTTATCAAGAGCCACCACAACGTAGGCGGTCTTCCCGACTATGTAGATTTCAAAGAGATTATTGAGCCGTTGCGGCTTTTATTTAAGGATGAAGTCCGTAAGGCAGGCCGTGAACTCGGCATTCCCGAATACCTGGTAAACCGTCAGCCGTTCCCCGGCCCCGGTCTTGGTATCCGTATCATTGGCGAAGTTACTGAGGAGAAGGTTAAAATCGTTCAGGATGCTGACTACATCTACCGCGAAGAAATCGCCAAAGCCGGCATTGCACCGGAACTTGGTCAGTACTTTGCAGCTCTGACCAACATGAGAAGCGTCGGCTGCATGGGTGACGAGCGTACCTACGATTACGCCGTGGCACTCCGTGCCGTAACCACCTCCGACTTCATGACCGCAGAAGCTGCCCAGCTTCCCTGGGACCTCCTCGGCAAAGTCACCAACCGAATCGTAAACGAAGTGAAGGGCGTCAACCGCGTAGTCTACGACTGCACCAGCAAGCCACCCGGAACGATTGAGTTTGAATAATTTTCAAAAGCTCGCAAAAGCCTATAAAATGGGCATTTGCGAGCTTGTTTTTTGCTCATTGGTACTAAAATGGTACTAAGAAGAGCTACTTGCTTTTTGGCGTGCTGTTGAAAAAAGTGTAAGTGCATTTGTTGTGTAGAACAAAGCGTCTATCAGTGTTTTTTCTACACCGATAAAATTTAAAGCTTTTAAAACAAGAGTAATAGCGACTAGAAAATAGTAGTTTAGTAGATGGTATTGTTTAAATATTCTTTTATATTCAGTAGAATTTTTATTTACAAATGGACGGATTACTATTTTCAATAATCCAGTTGGTATATGTTTACTAATTACAATTGAAAAGAATACTAGTATATATAAGTATGTACTCTCAGTAACCCAATCATTAGTAAGAAAACTGTAGTTACAAAGAAGTTCATCGAGATATTTACATAATACTTGTAACATAGTTAAGGCAATAATTAAAAAATATAAATATCGGCAAATGAGCATAGGAAGATATTCTTTAAGGCTTTGTATTTTAAAAAAAGCTAATACTTTCAAAACTAAGCACGTTAGTAAAATCCATGGGAGATGGATCAGCTTGTAGAGCAGGGAAAGTATATTATATGCTCCTTTTATATTCTTTTTTAACAACTCGTGTTTGTGTTTAAGTTCATAGTTATATGAAATTATATGGTAAGTTGTGTAACTGAAAAGTGCGACAAAAGCATATATGAGCATAACCAAATAAATGTTATGTATGAGTTGAGAGCCGGATGTAAAATAGTGCACAAATGCAGAGTCCTTAAAAATACAAAGTAAAATACACAGCACTAATAGAAAGCCATCCATTATTGATGCTCGTATTAAGAACTTTTTTGCATTTTTATTTTGTGGAGTTACACCATAATGGCTAAATAATTCTTTGTAATAGTATTGAATAGAGGATAGTTCTTGGGCTTTTTTCATATGTATCTCGCTTTCTTATGCATGAGGCCATGTTATTTTCCACTCAAAATATTCATTTGGAGAAATCTCTCCGTTATTTAATTTCGTTTTCATTTCACACCATTCCGAAAGGAAATCATTTACCAATCCATATTCAAAAGTTAATGCAACAGGTGCACCTATATAGTCATAATCATCTTCGTTATAAGTTGGTCTGGCTGTTTCAGATGGCTTTGCCGGAGTCATTGCAGTTAAGTGAATCAGATTGCCGGGAGCAGTGTACTCAGGAAATCTGGTGCCTTTTCCTCTTGCTGGAAGTGAAGCTGCACTTTCTTCAAGCCAGAAAAGAGTTTCAATGATATCCTCTGCAGCACCAAGGCTGTAATCAGAAATAGCTTTGTAATTGCAGTGCAGTGCATCGGCGAGCTTCAAAATCATATCTTCGCCGGGAATACGTGCACCAGTTTCGTATTGTGATATACGGACTGACATATTTTTTCCTTCAAAGCCAAGAGCACCGCCTAGATCATCCATTGCCATTTTACGGAACACCCGTATTTTCTTTATTCTTTCACCTATTGTCATAGTGTAGTTACCTCCATTTTGTGGTTCTGTATGGACTGATGAACACAGTATAACACGAAAAAATAAAAAGGGAAGTTTTTCTATACGAAAACATTAGAAAAAGTTCTTGGCAATTTGATACCATAGGGTATAGAATAATCATAATTCATTTATCTATACGAAATAGTATTGAAAAAACAACCGAATGAGCGGTATCAGAAATCTAACAGGCATTTGCCATGACCTTCGTATGAAATTCATTTATAGAATTAAATGTGAAGCAAGCGAGTGTAGACACTCCCCTAAGTGGACCGAGTACCTCGAGCAGGAGCGGGCGGTATTACAGGAGATTATCTCAGGTAATGAGGCTGGTTGCGACATCAGCAGAACTGATATAGGAAAACGCCAAAACAACATTTTATTAAGGGAAGGTGGTGAAAGGTATGAATGAAAAGTTTTTAAAAGTGGAAGATATCATGGAAATTCTTGGGATCTGGAATTTGGAAAGTGCTAATGAACTTGATAATCTTAAAGCTGAAAAGAAAAGGGCGAAGAGTGATATGCATATGGCGGATGTCTGTATTAACGAAGAACTATATACAGCATATGGCTATGTAGATGAAGCAGAGAAACTTGACTATGGCGCTGAGGAAGTCGTTCCTATGATGTACAATTATCAGAAGAGAGATATTGCGGAGAAGTTTGGAATTGTAGAGAATACTGACAGGGGTGTGGAAGAACAACCTGTAGATGCTTCAGAACCTATATTGGAGGATGAAGCATATGATATTCGGGAGTCGGAATACGGAACCTATGCGGTTTCTGATGAAACGGATAAAAGAGAATTTGATGTTGAGGAATGTGATATGTTTGAAGCGATTAAGAATATTTCAGAAACGGCTATAAACGAGACTGTTGATGTTGAAGATTTGAAGGTTCATGTAAATGCAACTGCTGAACAAACTATAGAACAACGTGCTGAGGAGATTGTCGATGTGGTTCGGAAATCTTATACGTCATATGATCGGCTGTCAATTATGGATAAAGCGAGAATATTTGAGTTTGTGATTGATGATAACCGTTATAATCTGCAGTTACATGGATTGATGTTGAAGAAGTTGGGGCTTAATCTGTATGGTGCAGAAGTATATGAAGACTATCAAAGTATCTATGAGGAAACGATGAAGCAGACAGAGAAGCAGAATGCGGGTGATGGACGTAGGTGTGGTGATAAGAAGTGGGAGAGAGGGCGGTGATGGTAATCGTCGCCCTCTTTCCTGCTTATATTAGGGAAAATCTTAGTAAAATTATACGCTTTTATTGATTTGTAACTACCAATAAATACTATTAAATCATATTTAAAACTTCAAAATCTGGTTGAGAAATGTGAACATATGTATTACAATAAGATATATTAGGGTAATTATGCTCATTTCTAGAAAGCGGAGGAAAAGTAATGTCAGAAATGAATGAAAAATGGTCGAGCTTAGAAGAGACAGCAGAATACTTAGGCGTAACTAAAGATACGATAAGAAGTTGGATAAAGAAGACAGATATTCCAGCTCATAAAGTAGGTAGACTTTGGAAATTTAAATTTTCCGAAGTTGATGAATGGGTTAAAAGCGGAAAGAGTGCGTTATAAAATATAGAATGATTGGAAGGATTATTATGCAAAAGTATACTTTATATAATGGCGATTGTCTTGAATATATGAAAAAAATAAAGACATCTTCGGTAGATTTGATTGTGACAGATCCTCCATATAATCTAGGAAAATTTATGGAGAATAGGGACACAAATCTGGGGAAAATGCGCGATAATTTTTTTGGAATAGCAGGTTGGGATGATTTGGATTTTAAAGAATGGAAACAGTCAATGAATAAGTTTTTTCGTCAAGCTGCAAGAGTACTAAAAGATGGTGGCTCAATGATTGTTTTTATGTCAATTATCAAAGTTGAAACTTTGATTTCTGTAGCAGAGAAGAATGGATTTTATTATAAGACTACTGGTATATGGCATAAGTTAAATCCGATGCCGAGAAATATGAATTTACATTTTGTTAATTCTACAGAAGCATGGGTTTATTTCACATATAAGGCTAGAACAGGGACATTTAATAATGATGGTAAAGTTTTGCATGATTTTGTTGAAACTTCAGTAACACCAAATAGTGAAAGAAAGTATGGTAAACATCCGACTCAGAAACCTGAACAGTTGATGGAACATTTTGTCTCAATTCTTTCTGATGAATGTGATGTGGTATTAGATCCGTTTATGGGAAGCGGAAGCGTAGGAGTGGCAGCAGTACGATTGAACAGAAAATTTATTGGTATTGAACTTGAAGAAAAATATTATAGTATAGCCCATTCTAGAATTGCGGAGGTCGATACTTGTGAAGCATAATAAAGTAATAGATTTATTTGCCGGTGTTGGAGGAATGTCATTGGGATTTGAAATGGCAGGATTTGATGTCGTATTGGCAAATGAATATGATAAAGAAATTGCAGAAGCGTATATAAAAAATCATCCGAATACGAAAATGATAGCTAAGGATATAACAAGTTTGTCTTTAGAGGAGACATTTTCTGGATATCGAGGAAAGATTGATGTTATTATAGGTGGTCCACCGTGTCAAGGTTTTTCTCAAAAGGGACAAAGAAAAACGATTCATGATGAAAGGAATTTTTTATTCAAATATTATGTGAAAGTTGTAGAACTTGTACAACCTCGGTATTTTGTTATGGAAAATGTACCTAATTTGCTGACGGCAGAAAAGTGTTATTTTAAAAAAGAAATAGAAGAGATGTTTAGAAAATTAGGTTATGTGTTGAATTCAGATGTATTGAACGCTGCGGATTATGGTGTGCCGCAGAATAGGCGCAGAGCAGTGATTATCGGGAAAAAGTCCGATGATGATAGTGAAAAAGTTGCTTTGCCACAAAAGATTAATGATAAGGTTACCATATGGGACGCAATTAGCGATTTGGCATATCTGGAATCCGGAGAAGGCGAAAATGAACAAAAATATAAACTAGAAGCTCAAAGTACATATCAAAAAAATATGCGAAAAAATAGTAATAGTTTGTTCAATCATCAGGCAACGAAGCATTCTAAACTTGCTATAGAGCGTTTGAAACTGTTGCCACCAGAAATGGGAAAAGAAGTTCTGCCACAAGAGCATCTTACGAAATCAATTTATAGTGGTACATGGTCGCGAATGGTGAAGAATGATGTGTCGGTAACAATAACAACAAGATTTGACACTCCATCGTCAGGAAGATTTACACATCCGTATTTAAACAGGGCGATTACGGTACGAGAAGCGGCACGAATACAATCTTTTCCGGATAGTTTTGTATTTACAGGTACAAAAAGTGCACAGATGAAACAAGTTGGAAATGCAGTACCACCATTGTTGGCAAATGCAATTGCAAAAGCAATAAAAAAAGATATGGGAACGGAGGATGAAAATGAATAGACCGAAAAGTATGCAGGTATATAAAGATATGGATTTAAAATTAGGAATTAAGTCGTCTTTACCGAAAGCGAAGTCGACACTGGCATTATTGATATTGTTATGGCTTAGTAATGATAAAAGTGCAGACTTAAGGTATTCCGTTCAAGATGCTACTAAAATAAGAATGTCTGAAGAATGCAAGGACAATTTGAAAGGGTTTATCCAAAATATCGATGCAGGGTTAGATTTTGATACTGTATTGGAGAAGGTAGAGAGTAACTGTTTATTTCAATCACAATTAGAATCTTTAATAGTTGCATTCGAATTGGTATGGAAACTTGCCATAATTAAATTTGAGGATAGTGGCAAAGCCAATAGTGCAGAAAGAACTGGAAATGCAAGATATGTTAAAGTTCTTACATTTACAAGTAACATGGACCTTATGGATGTGGTTGTTTCAAGCAATGAAAATTATTCAAAAATATTGTTGACATGGCTACTGGAAAAAGATGTGGATTCTTCATTGGTAATTTATGAAGATAGATTAATAAAAGTATTAACATGTTTGTCAGAAGATGCGATTTGTAAGTTGAAAGATGGAGAAGAAGACATAATTTTTAATACACTATCAGTCTATGATGCGTTGGATTCATATGAAGATCAGATAGATGTAAACGGAGACGGGGAAGCAAAAGGTGCTTTGAGAGTTGTAAAAAACGCACTTAACGAAGGTTTAAATTCATACTTGGAATATAATGCTGGAAAGGTTTCTGTTGAAACGGAAGAAGTATATTTAGATATGCAACAGTATGCAAAGAGAGTTAGAGCATATCACTCTTTGCAATATATTAAGTTAAATGCTGATGGCGGAGGAGTTGAATCCGAGGATGTGACCGAGACTACTTGTAATGCAGAAGTAGAGAATGATTTTGCAAGAAATAGAATTGTTTTTGGAGCCCCGGGAACAGGTAAAAGTCATCGTCTTGAATTGGATAGCAAATGTTTTGGAAATAATGTAGAGCGAGTGACATTCCATCCTAGTTATTCGTATGCAAATTTTGTTGGTACTTATAAACCTACTATGACAAGGAACGATCTTGATTGGTTAACTGATGATGAAAAGAAGAAAGTTATAGCAATTTTGCAGGACAAATCTAAGACAGCACAGGAAAAATATGATTTGCTATATGATAAGTTTAAAGGTGAAGGTCTGACAAGATTACCAATATTGTTAGGTATATATACGGATGAGGTATTTAAAACAAAAAAAGTGGATGGGACAGATACTGATAATACCGTGGAGAGAAATCATGGAAAAGCTATTAGACCGTATTTGAATTTGCAACCTGGAAATGGCGGTAAAGAAATATCTTATGAATATGTTCCGGGACCTTTCATGAGAATATATACACAGGCAATAAATCATCCAGAAGAGAAGTATTTATTGTTAATTGAAGAAATAAATAGAGCAAATGTTGCAGCAGTATTTGGAGATGTGTTCCAGTTGCTCGATAGAAAAAGTGGAGTGAGCGAATATCCAATAGCAACAAGTGAAGATATAAAGGCATTTTTACTGAACAATTTGGAATGCTTGAAAGGTAAAAGAATAGATGAATTTTCAGATGAAGAGAGTGGGTTGTATCAGGAGATGCGAATTCCCAACAATATGTTTATCTGGGCCACTATGAATAGTGCTGACCAAGGTGTATTTCCAATGGATACAGCATTTAAGCGTAGATGGGAGTTTGAATACATAGGTGTTGATGATGAGGCAAAAGAAGTAGAAAAATATATTATACCTATCGGGGATAAAGAGCATCGTAAGTATGTAAAGTGGAATGATTTGCGTGAACGTATCAATGATATTTTATCATCTGACGACTGTAAAGTTAATGAAGATAAATTATTAGGCCCTTTCTTTATCTCGAAGAATATGTTGGAAAGTGCTTGTGAAAATGAAGAAAGATTTATAAAAGCATTTGAAAGTAAGGTAATTATGTATTTATTTGAGGATGCTATGAAGATGCGTCCGGCAAATATATTTAAAGAACATAAAGGAAAAATGATTTTCTCTGAAATATGTAAGACATTTGAGGAGAAGGGCGAAGGATTGTTCGGAATCAGTGATATTGAGTATATTGAAAAAGAAGAACAAGAGTAAAGAGGTGATGACACATGGCGAAAGGTTTCTTTCGGGAACTAAAACATTATAAACTGAATGAGATTTCGATAGAACTTGGTATTGAAATGGAAGAAACAAAACGCCTTGTGGGAATTCTAAAAAAGTATGGAATTGTAAAGGCGGTTAAGGCAGCAAAACCGGAATACGAGGATCTGTCTAATCAGGATATTGTTCTAACGGATGTTGTGGAAAACAATACTGAAATTCAGTATGTGTTTGATTTTGTGGGTGTTGTGATGGTAGAGGAGTATGTATTTAAATGTTATCCTAAATACATATGATTGTTTCCTATTAGGAACGCTGTAAATACAAGGCTTTTCGGAGCCTACGAACTACAAAAAATAATATTTGATCTATCACATTACACAAAAAGCCGTCCGGCGTTCAAATCGGGCGGCTTTTTTGCGTGGATAGACCGGAAGGAGGCAAAAAAATAATTACAGAAATTTAACCTGCAAAATTGTGCAACTTTTACGAAAAGGAGGATAGTGAATGGCAGATGAAAAATTGAACACAGGCCCCGGTGAGGAGAAGCTCCCGGAGGCTCCCGCTCCTGTTACGGTTGACGAGCCCCAGGCTCCGGCTCCCGAACAAACTGCCGCTCCCACACCCCAGCAGGAGGGGCCTGCCCAGCCCGAGCCCGGTGATGTGGTGGTGTCCTTTGACAAAATCAATGAGCTGATGAATGAAAAGCGGCAGACAGCCCGGACCGAGGTAGAAAAAGAGGAGGCGGCAAAAGAGCCGAAGGAGAAAACGCAGGAGGAACCTCCCGCCGCTGGGGATGATAAACCGAAAAAGGCCCGTCGGGGCCGTCCCCCAAAAGAGGAAAAAGCGGAGCCTGCTGGCAAGGAGGCGGCGAAGCCCCGCAAGGGCCGCCCACCCAAGGCGGATAAGGCGGCCCCCGGCGAGGCCACGCCGACTAAGCGAGACAAATTGTCCCGAAGTGGGAAAAAGGCTGCGGAGGTTAAAGCTGCCCCCGAACCCGAAAAAGCTCCACCCGAAAATGCGGCCCCGGCCCCGGAACAGGTTCCGCCTGAGCCAGCCGCTCCGCCCCGTCCTGTGGAGGAAGGAAAGCTGGTCTATCTGAAGCTTTCCGAAATGCATCCGTTCCACACATTCCGTCCCCACCCGTTTAAGGTGCGGGACGATGCCAAAATGCAGGAAACGGTAGCGTCCATCAAGGCAAACGGCGTAATGGTTCCCGGCCTTGCCCGCCCGGAAAAAGACGGAAACGGTTATGAGATCGTGGCTGGCCATCGCCGCCATCATGGTTGTGAGCTGGCTGGGCTGGAGGAAATGCCCTTTATCGTCCGGGAAATGACTGACCACGAGGCGGTACAGGCTATGAAGGACAGCAACAAGCAGAGGGATCAGACGCTCCCCAGCGAACTGGCCGCCCTGTTGGAGCTGGAAGTGGAGGACATCAAGCACCAGGGCGGGCGGCTGAAAAATGTGGCCGAGGGCGATATTGGCAAACGCTCCGTTGAGATTGTGGGCGAGGCGCACGACATGAACTATAAAAAGGTCATGCGTTATCTGCGGCTGAACTCCCTTGTGCCGGAACTGCTGGACAAGGTGGACGATAAAAAAATGGGCTTTATGCCCGCTGTGGAGATTTCCTATATCCGCCCCAAAAACCAGCGGCTGATCGCTGTTTCCATTGACGGAGAACAGGCGTCCCCCTCTCTGGCCCAGGCGAAAAAGCTCCGGGAGCTGGACAAGGACGGGAAACTCAATGGTGATGTCATTGACGGCATCTTATCAGAAAAGAAAAAGGAGGATCGAGGCGTGATTATTTCTACCGCTGAACTGGAAAAGTATTTTGGCAAGGAGGCCACTCCCGCCAAAATGAAGGAGCAGATCATGACTTTGCTGGACGAGTGGAAAGAGAAACAGCCGCCCGAGCTGGCGAAGGCTCCGAAAAAGATGGAGCAGGACAAGTAACCACTTCGAGACATTTTGTCCCGAGGGCCCTGCCCTCCGCATCATGGCTCTGGTGGTATATATCCCCCGTCGCCGCCTGTTTTTTCGTACAGCCGGGAGCGGGCTGTCAAGGGTGCATCGCACCGCCGTTTTACGGCGGCCTGCCCTTGACGGTCTGCCCCGGCTGTGCTATTTTCCCGGCAAGCGGCGGGGGTATATCCTCCAGAGCCGCCCCCTTTCCCATGATTGGGAAAGGGCGGGGGGATTGGGTTGAAGTTTCTTATTAAAATATCGGAGGTATTGACTATGAAGCGTCCCCTTGCATACATTACCGCCGCATGGCTTGGCGGCGACAGTGAAAACGCAGAACAGGCCGCCCGCTACTGCCGGGCGGTTTATGAGGCAGGCTTTTCCCCGATCTGCCCGTCCCTTTATCTGCCCCTGTTTCTCAATGACGCAGTACCCGAGGAGCATAAAAGCGGCATCGACATGGGCCGTGACCTGCTCCGCCGTTCCCATGTGCTGGTGGTCTGCGGCCACACCATGACCGAAGCCATGAAAAATGATATTGCCGTGGCCCAGCGGCTGGGAATTACCGCCACCACCCTTGAGGGCATCCTGACCGTCAAGGGACAGGGCAAACGCTGATGGAGTCTGTTTTTGAGGCTTTCATTTCAAATCCTGCCCTTTACAGTGCGGGGCATCTGGTGGGGGAAACGCTGCATTTCCCCACCAACACGGAGGAGGTGCAGTCCCTCTTAAAGCGGATCGGCGTGGACGGGGTACGCTGCCAGGAATACTTTATTATCTCCTTTGACAGCGACATTCTCGGCCTTTATGACTATCTGGGCGAGTATGAAAACATTGACGAGCTCAACCATCTGGCCCATCTGCTGAAGGAGCTCTCCCCATCAGAACGGGAAACGCTGGAGGCGGTTATGGACAGCGGCCAGCATTGTGGCTCGGTGCAGGACTTGATCAACCTTACGCAAAATCTGGACTGCTACGACCTGCATCCCGGTGTGGACAATGAGGAAATGCTGGGCCGCCTTTATGTGGAGGATATGGAAAGTCTCGAAGTGCCGGACAATATAAAACCCTACTTTGACTTTGAAGCATACGGGCGGGACATTTCCATCAACGAAAACGGACACTTTGCACCGGGCGGCTATGTGACAAAGGTGAGTGACGATTTCCGGGAGGTCTACTACGGCCCCCAGGACATCCCCGCTGAACACAGGGTTTTTGCTTACCCCCAGCTTTCAATCCGGGAGCAGATGGCCGCTTATCAAGAAATTATTGACGGTTCCTCAAAGGAGGGGTTCCGGCGGCTGGCTGAAAAACACCATGAGGAACGGTAACTGGACTTCGAGACAATTTGTCCCAAGGCGAAAGGAGGCGGTGTAACTGATTGATGAAGAAATTTCCCGGAGCTCCATAGCGATTTCTGTCCGGGCCAGCAAGCTGACAGCCCGGGGGCTGGCCTATGTGCTCCGGGCGGCGGGCCGCCAGATCGCCAAACGGCATAAGAAAGCCCAAAGGCCCCACGGCAGGCAGAGCGTGAAAAAGCTCATGGCCCACGGCGAAAATGTGAACAGCATCGAGGTGGAAGCCCCGAAGCTCTTTGACCGCATGGCCCGCCGTTTCAATGTGGACTATGCTTTTTACAAAACCGGGCCGGACAAATACCTGCTGTTTTTCAAGGCAGGGCAGGCGGATGCAATTACCGCCTGTTTTGAGCGGTACTCCCGCAGGCTGTTGGAACAGTCAAAATCCAGCCGCATCCCCATTCGGGAACAACTCAAAAAAGCGGCGGAACAGCTTGTAAAGGAACCGCCCAAAACACAGGAACGGACAAAGGAGGTGGTTCGTGAAGAACGATAGCATCAAAAAATACCTTATTCCCAACATCCCGTATCTGTTTGTCCTGTGGGCCTTTCTCAAGCTGGGGACGGCCTACCGTCTGGCGGCGGGTGCGGATTTTGCTCATAAGCTCATGGGGCTGGGCCAGACCATTGGCCCGGCCTTTGCCGACTTTGCCCCGGGGCTTGCTCCCTTTGACTGGCTCGTTGGCATTGTGGGGGCTGTGGCGTTCCGGGTAATGGTCTATGTGAAAAGCAAAAACGCTAAAAAATTTCGGCGGGATGAGGAGTATGGATCAGCCCGTTGGGGCTGTCCGAAAGATATAGCCCCTTTCGTAGATCCAAAGTTTGAAAACAACATCATTCTGACCGGGACGGAGTTCCTTACCATGAATACCCGTCCGAAAAATCCAGCCAACGCCCGCAACCTCAATGCCTGTGTGATCGGTTCGTCCGGCTCCGGCAAAACCAGGTTCTGGCTTACCCCGCAGATTTTGCAGGCCAGCGCAGACAAAAACGGCGGATGCAGCTATGTGTGTGTCGATCCCAAAGGAGGCGTTCTCGGGCAGGTGGGCCACTTCCTGCAAAAGCGTGGGTATCGGATCAAGGTGTTCAATTCCATTGATTTCACAAAATCCATGCACTATAACCCGCTGGCGTACATCCGTAACGAGGCCGACATCCTTAAATTTGTGGACGCTCTCATTTCCAACACAAAAGGCGAAGGCAAGGAAGGCGATCCATTCTGGACAAAATCGGAAACCCTGCTTTACTGCGCCCTCATCGCCTATATCATTTTTGAGGGTCCCGCCGAGGATCGGAACATGAACACATTGGTTGACATGATTTCCGGGATGGAGGTCAAGGAGGATGACGAGGATTTTATGAACGCCGTGGACTATATGTTTGCGGGCCTGGAAAAACGAAAGCCGGATTGCTTTGCGGTCAAGCAGTATAAAAAGTACAAACTGGCCAGCGGTGTTGTATGCTCTAAAAGACTTCTTAATCAAGCGGTTGGGAAGTCTCTTAGAACACACAACCTAAAACCGAAGAAAGGAGCGCAAGTTATGAGAAAAAACGAGAAAATCACTGCTCTGTACGAACGACTGAGCCGTGATGACTTTGGCAAAGATGATGACCAACAGCGTGAGAGCAATTCCATTTCCAATCAAAAAGCTATGTTGGAGGAGTTCGCCGCACGGCAGGGCTTTACAAACATTGTCCATTTCACAGACGATGGCATTAGCGGCACCTGCTTTGATCGCCCCGGATTTTTGGCAATGATGAAAGAGGTTGAAGCCGGGAATGTGGAGTACCTGTGTATCAAGGACATGAGCCGCATGGGTCGTGACTATCTGAAAGTCGGTCAGATTATGGAAATTCTGCGTCAGCGTGGCGTTCGCCTTATCGCCATCAATGACGGCGTGGACAGTGCCAGAGGGGACGATGATTTTACCCCGTTCCGCAACATTATGAACGAGTATTACGCCAGAGACACCAGCCGTAAAATCCGTTCCACTTTCCAGTCAAAAGGCAAGTCCGGCAAGCACCTTACAGGCACGGTCATTTACGGCTATCTCTGGAACGAAGCCAGAGACCAATGGTTGGTTGACCCCGAAGCCGCTGATGTGGTCAAGCGCATCTTTGCCATGACGATTGAGGGCTACGGTCCGTATCAGATCGCCAGCAAGCTGAAAGAAGAAAAAATCCTCATTCCGTCCGCTTACCTTGCCCAACACGGCGAGGGCGTGAACAAAAACAAGACTTTCAAAGATGTGTACGGCTGGGGTTCTTCCACCATCTGCAACATTCTTGAAAAGCGTGAGTATCTGGGACACACCATCAATTTCAAGACCCGAAAGCACTTCAAGGACAAGAAAAGCCATTATGTCCCGGAGGACGAATGGACAATTTTCGAGAATACCCATGAGCCTATCATTGACCAGCAGACCTTTGACCTTGTGCAGAAAATCCGTGGGAATGTCAGACGCTACCCGGACGGCTGGGGCGAAGCGGCTCCCCTCACAGGCTTGCTTTATTGTGCCGATTGCGGTAAGGGTTCAAATTAGAGATGAAGAATTTTATAAAAGTATATCTGATAAGGGGCTACCTATTGGAAAAATATCAGAATATAAGAGTGAATACGATGAAATGAATCCGGTAGAATCAAAAAAAGATAGTATTACATATAAAGCTCTGATTAATAGGCTTGAAACCGATTTGAATAGGTTGGACAGAGCATTAGAAATATATTTATCGGAATACGTTGGGAAAATAGAATGTGAACTGATATCACCAGATATAAAAAAATAGCCATTCAAATAGGAACTCAATCAGCTACGCTTAGCAGAGTGTTAAGCTTTAATTATACGGACACATATGAAAGATTATATTTGTCTCAACAAAACAGTAAGCTGAGAGGCACATACAGTATGATAAATTAGCAAAAGACGAGAAACTTGCTAATTCAGCACGCACAACAGATCCACTTATCTTCATGCAGACTATCTTCCCAAATGCTTTTGGAACTGCTGCAATGGATAGTTATATGGAGTCTCAGGAGAGCTACCAGTCTTTGTTTGAAGATAAAGCTAAATATGATGCAATTATGAATGCATTGGCTGGGGTTATATATCGATAGATGAGAGAACCGGTGAAAAAATAGCAGAGCATACGATGCCCGGAAAGGATAAAAATGAAAGAATTGAATCTAAAAGAAAAAATACAAAATTTAATTTCTGGGCATCAGAAAAATGGCTGCCCGGAGGGGGAGTTTGGATACAGGGACTTAACACCAGAATCAGATACAAAGAATAGTGAAGAATATATACGAGCACTTCATTGGGCGATAAAGAATAAAGAGGTAAAAAATATAGCATTATCAGGTCCGTATGGGTCGGGAAAAAGTAGTGTTATAAAAACGTATCTGGAAAAATATCCGAAGACAAAATATTTGTCCATATCATTGGCAGCATTTTCAACGCCAACGAAATCAGTAAATGGAGAAGATGATAAAACATCTTCATTAGCTGATGATTGGACTTTAGATGACGTTGATGAAAATGTAATAGAGGAAGGAATTCTTAAGCAACTGTTTTACAGAGTGGATGTGGGAAAAATTCCACAAAGCCGATATAGAAAGATTAAGAAGTTATCCTATTGGAAAATATTTTTCTCGCTATTGTTGTTAACTGTCGTAGCATTAGCTGTTTATCTTGAAATTAATCCGAATGTTTTTGAAGTCTTTAAAAATACAGTCATTAATAATGGAGAAATTTTTCATCTTAATCAATGGTCATCGTATGCTGTATTTACAGTAACAATCTTTGGATTATTGTTATTGATTACAACAGTTATTAAATATGTGATGTCAAATTTCAGAATTGCTAATATTAACTTGGGTGACAAGGCAAGTATATCTAAGAAAGAAGAAAAAGAATCAATCTTTGACAAGTCGTTGGATGAAATTGTGTATTTCTTTGAAAGTACAACTTATGATACTGTTTTTATTGAGGATTTGGACAGGTTCAACCAACCTAATATTTTTATAAAACTACGTGAATTAAATACGGTCATAAATAATTATGATAATATTAAACGCAAAGTTGTATTTATATATGCGATAAAAGATGATATGTTCAAAGACGAGGAGCGAACCAAGTTTTTTGATTTTATTGTTCCAGTGATTCCTTATATCAATGCAACAAACTCTGGGGAAATATTAAGAGGATTGTTAAAATTTGAAAAAGGTGCAGATGGTGTATATAAAAGCAAAAATTATGATATATCTGATCGCTATATATGGAAGATTTCGCCTTTTGTACAAGATATGAGAGTGTTGACTAATATATGCAATGAATTTCTTGTATATAAGAGAACATTAAAAACGACGAAACTTAAAGATGAAGAAATGTTTTCGATGATTACATTTAAAAATTTATATCCGAAAGAATTTGCTGAATTACAGGCTGAGAGAGGAATAGTTAAGCAGGCTTTTCAAGAAAAGGAAAAGTTTGTAATTAATGAAAAGCAAAAACTTGAAGAGCAAATAGTACCTAAAAGAGAAATCCTAGAAAATGTACATAGTGATATTCTTTTTTCGTTGCAAGAAATTAAGCATGCGTTTTTAGGATTTTTATCATATGATAATGGAACGTATTACCCGTTAAAAAATTTACAGATAAATAATAGAAGTCAATATTCTTATGGAGAGATACTTAAAGAGGATTTTGATTTAACTAAATTTGATGACATTAACCAGCTAATTATTGGATATGATGTATCTAATGGTTATTATGAGCAATCTCATACTGTAAGTAATGTCAAACAAAAAATGGCATCAGAGGGTAGCAAATATTTAAAGCGTATGAATGATTTGAAATTCAGTGAGAAATCTAAAAAACAAGCGTTCTATGATATCTTCTACTGCATTTATGTCCTCAGAAACATTCTCATCTATTCCCAATACAAAACGATTAATATAATCTTCAAAATCATTCCAAATCCTATTATTTAGGACATTAACATCAGCATTTAGAATAGTCGTATAATGTGCATTTCCAATCCCATCTGCCAAATTCGGATGATAAAATTTTATCACCGATGAAATCATTGAATTATTTAACTCATACATATCGTTTTGATATATATAATTTAATACTTTCGCATCTGCACCTACATTATTAATTTCTCTGAATATAATCGACTGTCTTGATATTAATTCAATTAGTACATCGGCTGATACTCCATTTAAGTAAGCTAATGATTTCTCATCTTCGACTATGAAGTTTTTTATGCAATCCGAGTGTTCTACTTCATCCAATATTACAATTTGATCCATAGTTGCATTATTCAAAATTAGTGACAAATATTTATATTTAGTCTCATCCAGCAAAGAAACATCCTCCGCAATGTTTTTCCACATATGGCGGTAGTATTTACACAATTCGCTTACAAAGTCATTAACATTTTGATCTCTCTCAATATATTCTTTTGTAAATTGATAATGTTCCATTCCTTTGTCCAATTCAAAACCATCAAAATAATACTTTTTATTAGTTTTCTCTGAACATTGGATAAGCATAAAATCCGTAAGTATATAATTTAATGTCTCTGTCTGTCTATATTCAGCATCATATATACGATCACTCACCTGCTGCAAATTTTTAATTTCAAACGCAAAGTTTTTTGCTTTATTACGCATACGAATGCTACGTAAGTAATCATTCTCATCCTTCGTAATACTATTTGGATGGAAATAATTAATATAATCTACATAACCTTCGTTTATATATCCATTTATAAGCAACAGGTAAAAGTGAATTGGTGGAACATGAAGAAAAAGAGTCTGTGGACGAAGTTGGCTGGATTATAAGGAGAATATCAGAGCTTGGTGGTTTTGAGAATGTCAGTGATTCTGTTAAGGCAGATGTATTCGGATTTGATATTGCTGATGTAGGCGGTAGCATAAGGGGGTCTCTGAAGCAATGAAAAGGCTGGAGATAAAGCTGGCTGGAGATGAGCTTTATGAGGAGTTTCAGAGAATTTATGATGAGAGTGTCGATAGAGGTGCTGGCAAAGATAAAGCAGAAGATAAGATGTGGAATAGGGGCAGAGGGAGATGATTCCTCTGCATATTCCCGATTCACTTTACGTACCTGAATTATATATTGCAAATCAGGAAACAATCGCAAGAAGTTGCGATTGTTATTGATGATGTAGTGATTCTGTGATATCATACAAAATAGGAGACACGGAATGACAAGAGTGTATTTCGTGCGTCATGCACAGCCGGAGCTTGATTGGAAAGAAGACAGAACAAGACCTTTGACGGAAGAAGGCAAGAAAGATTCTGCAATTGTACAAGAATTTTTGAAGGACAAGAAAATAGATGCGTTTTATTGTAGTACATACAAACGCAGCATGGATACCATTGCAGATGCGGCAGCTTTTTTCGGAAAAGAAATTATAACAGATGAGAGATTAAGGGAGCGTGAAAAAGGTCCTGATGGCAACAACCACGGAATGTTCCAGAAACGTTGGGCTGACCATGATTATCATGAAGAGGGTGGAGAATCCATTGCTATGGTTCAAAATCGTAACATAGAGGCGCTGAACGAGATCTTATCAGATAATACGAATAAAGATATTGTTTTAGGAACCCATGGTACTGCCCTTAGTACTATATTGAATTTTTATGATAACAGTTTTGGATGTGAAGATTTTCTAAGAATTATCGACTGGATGCCATATATTATTGAATTGGATTTTGAAGGTGATAAGTTGATTGGCAAACAGGAACATTGTCATGTGGAGAAAGAATTTAAGGGCAAGCAGTGTGCGGATAAGAAGTAGAGAGGTATAGATGAATACAAGATATTATATGGTCATTATTAAAGGTGAAATAAAGACATCCGAAATAATGTCATGTGTGTACAATAGAAATACCCAAAAATGGGATGTAAAATTCAATACTGGAAAAACATACTCTTATGCATATTTGAATGTGGAAAAATTAACTAAACCAGATGTTTTAAATCCTAATATGTATCGCATTAGCAGAGATGGACGGGAGTTCTTTGATATTAAAGCAATATATGTATTTAGAAGTACATATGAGTCTTATTGGCATATTCGTTTTGGCGATGGTAGTGAAAGAGATTATCGTCGGAGCGACTTGCATATTATAGAGTCCTGTCTTAATCAAAGCCAGTCATCAAATGTATTTGAATATATAAAGCAAATTGCAGGTTTGAGTAATATTAGGAATGAAGAGACTGGTGAAAAACTATTGTCTAAGAGGTTTGACAAGATTTCTTTTGTGGGTAGTGATGTGGCTTTAGCAAAGTATTTGAATCCATCATTATTGCAAGAGAAAAGAATAGGACGGGAATACATTCCAATTTTCCCATTTGGATGCAATAACAGTCAGTACAAGGCTGTGAAAAATGCCATGGAGAATCAGATTAGTGTTATACAGGGACCTCCCGGAACAGGTAAGACGCAGACGATATTAAATATAATTGCCAATATATTGATGCAAGGAAAAACGGTACAGATAGTATCCAACAATAATTCGGCAACAGAAAATGTATATGAAAAATTATCATCACCCAAGTACAATTTGGAGTTTGTTGTTGCAACATTAGGAAGTTCTAAAAATAAGAAATTATTTGTTGAGCATCAGGACGCCGCTTATCCCGATTTTTCGTCGTGGAAAACGGGAGAAGATCCAAGTGTTTTGCAGAAGGGAATAGCAGAGCAATCCAGTCAGTTAAAAAGTGTTTTTGATAAGCAGGAAAAACTGGCGTGTTTAAGGCAGGAACTTTCACAGTTGGTTACTGAACAGGAATACTTCAATCAATATGTTAAAGAATCAGATGTTCATACAGATAGTATTAAGCTCAAGAAAAAACTATCTTCAAAGCAATGGATGGTATTGTGGCAGGAATGCCAGTTGATTTCAGAAGAGAAAACGGCAATAGGATTTTGGTTCAAGATAAAAGCCTTATTTAAATATGGAGTAACCGATTGGGGATTTTATAAGCAGAATCTTTCAAAGATAATTACAACCTTTCAAGCAATGTATTATCGTGCAAAGCAGGCGGAGTTGTATGTGGAAATTGTAAATATTGAAAAGTATTTAAATAGTGTTAATAAAAATTTGCTTGAGGATTTATGCAGTCAGTCAATGGTCGTCCTAAAAGACAAACTGGCAAGAAAGTATGAAGGTAACAGCAGTAGAAAAACTTTTAGTGAAGATAATTTGTGGAAGGAGCCATACGATGTACTGGCTGAGTATCCGGTTATATTAAGTACAACATTTTCATCAAGAAACAGCCTGAATTCAGATGTGGTGTATGATTATCTTATCATGGATGAGGCATCACAGGTAGATATTGCAACCGGTGCGTTGGCATTGTCCTGTGCAAGAAATGTTGTTATTGTGGGTGATACCAAGCAACTTCCTAATGTTGTTACAGATGATATAGAGGCCAAAGCAAAAGCTATATTTGACAGTTTTAATGTGAGTGAAGGATATCAGTATACAAACAGTTTTCTGCAATCCATTTTGGATGTTATGCCTAATGTAACACAAACATTGTTACGGGAACATTATAGGTGTCACCCCAAAATAATAAATTTCTGTAACCAGAAATTCTACCGTGGTGAATTGATTATTATGACAACGGATAAGGGTGAAGAGGATGTTTTATCGGTAGTAAAAACAGTGGCGGGAAATCATGAGCGTAACCATTATAGTCAGCGCCAGATAGATGTTATTAAAAATGAGATTATACCAAAATATATCTCCAATCCGGAAGAAACCGGAATTATTGCACCGTACAAAAATCAGGTAGAAGCATTAAACAAGGAGATAACAGATATTGATGCTGCTACAGTGCATAAGTTCCAGGGCAAGGAGAAAGAGAATATTATTATATCTACCGTGGACGATGAAATATCTGATTTTGCGGATAATCCATATTTAATCAATGTTGCTGTATCAAGAGCCAAAAAGAAATTGATGCTGGTTGTAACTGGAAATGAGCAATCAAAAGAGCACAATATAACAGATTTGATTGATTACATTCAGTATAATAATTTTGAAGTTACTGAAAGCAAGATTTATTCGATTTTTGATTACCTTTACAAGCAGTATACCGACGAAAGAATGACATATTTAAGGAAGCATAAAAAGATATCAGAATATGATTCGGAAAATCTAATGTATTCATTGATAGAGGACATTATCTGCGCTAACAAGTATTCAAGCTTGGATGTTGTTTGCCATTTTCCATTGAATATGTTGATTAAGAATCCAGAATTATTAAATGAGCAGGAATGTCAGTATGCAATGAATCCAGCGACACATTTAGATTTTCTGATTTATAACAGAATTGGTAAAAAGCCTGTGTTGGCGATTGAGGTTGACGGATATGAATACCATAAAGAGGATACTGTTCAGGCTTCAAGAGATTTATTGAAAAATCATATTATGGAGTCGTATGAAATTTCATTACTGAGATTTAAGACTAATGGTAGCGGTGAAAGAGAAAAGATTGTAGAGATGCTAGATAAGTTTGTTTGATAGCGTGAAAAGAAAAAGGAGAAATTACCATGGCTGTATCTTATAAAAGATTATGGAAATTATTAGTGGATAAAGAAATGAGCAAATCGGATTTGCGTAAGAAGGCAGAAATTGCTCCTAATACAATGACAAAGCTTCGCCGTGATGAAGAGGTGAGCCTAACGATTCTTAGCAAAATCTGCAAAACCTTACATGCAGATTTTGGGGATATTGTGGAGTATGTGCCGGATGCAGAAATATGGGATTTGTATAATGAGAACAGAGAGCTTCTTGGAAAAGACCATGTAAGAGGAGAGCAGCTGCCGATAGATGGATATCATTTGGTGGTGCATGTATGGATTCGTAATTCAAAGGGAGAGTACCTTATTTCGCAGCGTTCTGCAAATAGGCCAACATATCCTTTGATGTGGGAATGTGTAGGTGGTTCGGTTGTGAAGGGAGAAGATAGTTTACAGGGAGCAATTCGTGAGGCAAAGGAAGAGGTTGGCGTTGATTTAATGCCGGAAAATGGACAAGTGCTTTTTACAAAGACACGAAAAATCATTGAGGGAAAAATCTTTAATGATATTATGGATGTTTGGCTGTTTGAATATGAAGGAGAAGTCGATTTGGGAAATGCTACAACGGATGAAGTGGCACAGGTTGCTTGGATGAACAGGGAACAGATAAAAGAATTGTTTGATGCAAATATGTTTGTGGATACATTGGAATACTTCTTTACGGAAGTGGATAAGTAGTAATTTAGAAAGTTGGTGAATATATGAAGGAAAAAGAACATCAATCCATAGAGTGGAAGGAATCATGGCAGGATGAGTATTTAAAATGGATTTGTGGATATGCCAATGCCTACGGTGGAACAATATACATAGGTACGGATGACGATGGTAATGTTGTAGGTATTGATAATGCAAGAGATTTATTAGAGCGAATTCCTAATAAAATTACAGATACAATGGGAATCATTGCAGATGTGAATTTGTTATATAAAGGAGAACTTGAGTATCTGCAGATAATTGTTGATAAATACCCATCTTTAATAAGTTTTCGCGGAAAATATTATTATCGTTCCGGAAGTACCATGCGTGAGATTACCGGAAAGGAATTAGAAAGAGCTTTGTTGAAAACGCAGGGAAGAACATGGGATGGTGTGCCTCTTCCAAAACTGTCAGTATCTGACTTAAAGCAAGATGCAATTCAGTTATTTAAAGATAAGGCAGTAAAAAGAGGAAGGCTTACAAAGGAAGAAGTCAGCGTGGAAGATACTATCTTGATGGATAATCTGCACTTAATTGATGAAGATGGATATTTGATAAGAGCAGCAATGCTTGCATTTTATAAAGATCCAGAGAAGTGGGTAACAGGTTCTTATATCAAAATCGGATATTTTGGAAAATCAGATTCGGATTTGATGTATCAGGATGAGGTGCACGGACCTTTGATAGAGCAGGTAGATAAGACCGTTGATTTAGTTTATACAAAATATATGAAGGCCTTGATTGATTATGAGGGAGTCCAGAGAATTGAGCAGTTTATGTTCCACAAGGACGCATTTCGTGAGATTTTGTTGAATGCCATTGTTCATAAGGATTACAGCAGTTGCAATCCAATTCAGATTAGCGTTTACGAGGACAAGATATATATTTGGAATGATGGTGAGATGCCTCCAAATCTGGATTCTACTGACAAATTGTTTATGAAACATTCATCAAAGCCTTTTAATCCGAAATTGGCTAATGTCTTTTTCAAAAGCGGTATGATTGAAGCTTGGGGAAGAGGATTTGAGAAGATTAGGGAAGCTTGTGCGTTGTATGATGGACCATTGCCGGAATACGAGATTAATGAGGCTGGAATTATGGTTCTTTGCAAGGCTTGTGATAGGTATCTGGAACTGATTCCTGCCAAGAAAAAAGTTGATTCAATCATTTCAGATGAGCGAATTATGAGCGGAAAAATGAGCGAATTAAGGAAAGAACCAATTGTTAAAATTGTAAATTATTTAAAAGACAACGAAGAGATTACAACGGCAAAAGGTGTGGAAATCACTGGAAAATCGGAGGCTCAAGTTAGAAGATATTTAAAAGTTTTATGTAATTTAGGAATTATAAAAAGCACTCGTACTACAAAAGGTAATGTGTATGTTAGAATTTAGATGATCCGCTCATTTAAATGAGTGGATTATGATTGAATAGCGATTAGGATAAAGGTCTAGGAGGTGACTTTGCTTGGGTGACAATGGTGGAATTTACAGTTTGGCTGGATTTGCATATCAAATAAAGGTATTTGTTCTGAATGTGTTAGAATTGAAAAATGGTTACACCCTTGAGTATGAAACAATAGATGATGTTGCATTGAAAATGGCAGCTGACAAGTTGGACGAGCATGAAGATGATTTATGCAGTATATTTACAGCGACTAGTAGAAGAGCAATTCAAGTGAAGAAAACTCAAGTGACAAATAGTATTGCAAAAAAAGTAGTCAAGAATTGGATTTTGGCTGATAAAAATAATGCAGATATTGAACAATTTGTGTTAGTAACTGACAGAGAAGTAGACATGGACGTGTTTGTTGACTTGGATGTGGATGAAATTTTCAAAGAAGTAAATGCAGCTACTGGTAATAAGTCAATAGATGCAAAGGTAAAAAAGATTGGCTATACTGAGACGGAATTGAAGCAAAAAGTTCGAGATATTGTATCAATGTCAAGTATACAAAAATATGAAAATACTGATACAGAGATAGAAAACAAGTTCAATGATTTTTTTATTAGATATGGTGTAAGTGAAGCAACATATTATATAAGAATAAAAGAATTTTTACAGCAGATAACAGTAGAGATTCTGGGTGCAGTTGGAAACGGACAGCCTTACTTATTGACATATGAGAGCATGAGTAAGATAAAGAATCGTATAGTTACCAATTATACTGATGAAAAATGGGAACCTAGTTTTTCTCAATTTAGAAGATTGAAGAAAGTAAATTTGGAAGATTTGGCAGTTATTAAATAATATGAAAAAATACATAAAAGAATTAGAGAAGATTTTTGAAGATGCCAATAAATCGTTTTTGAGAAAAAATGCTACGTTGTTCGAAACACGAGTTTCTGAAAGAACTTTGTGTGGAGCTTTGATGATAGAGCTACATGAAGTATTGAAGGGAACAAAGTTTTCGGATTATTTTGTAGATGTGGAGTACAATCGTAATATTGGTGGAACATTAAAAACATTGAAAAAGACCATTCGCGGCTTGGATGAACAAATTGTAACAATCAATTGTGATTTGATTGTGCATAGCAGAGGGCAAAATGCAATGTGTGACAACCTTATAGCATTGGAGATGAAAAAGTCAACAGGAAGGCAGGTTGACAAGGATAATGACAGAAATAGGATTGAATGTTTAACCAAAAGCCCAGAACAAGATGTATGGAGTTATGGTGGTAAAGCATTACCTGAGTATGTTTGTGGATATGGCTTAGGTATTTATTATGAAGTGAATTTTAGAAGAAAAATTATTTTGGTGGAGTATTACAAGGAAGGTTATTGTTATCGCCAGTACGAGATAAAAATAGAGTAAGAAAGATGGCCTTTTTGTAAAAAATGAAAGGAGAACGATTGTGAAGTGTTTTGTTTCAAGAGAATATAATTTAGCTCCTACTATATTGAATCAGATTCAGGAAGTTCTTGATGAATTGAAAATTCAATATTTTGACATATACTCACAAGATTACGGTGCGGATATTTCTTCGGGAGTAGTAAAATTAATTTCGAGTGCAGAGATTGTTATAGGAGTGATAACCCGAAACTCGACTAATGTTTTATATGAAATTGGCTTGGCAGTAGGAATGGGAAGGGGAGTATTTCTATTGCTTGATGATTCAGAAGAAATACCTTCGGATTTATATAATCTGACATATATAAAAATCAATGATAATCTTAGAGAAAACCTTATGTTGCCATTAAAATTTTTTGTGGATAAAAAAAGAAAGAAACCTCAGATTGATCATACAAAATATTATAAGAAAGGACTAGAAACTGAGTTTGCATCCAAAGATATCTATGTAGAAAGAGCTAAATATATTAGGGAAAATAGGGACGGAGCTGGATTTGAGCGTTTAGTTGCTGACTTGTTTGCGGAAATAAAGGATCAATATACAGCAGTGAAGTTTCAACAAACAGAAAAGAATGAAGAATATGATTTTGCTGTTTGGGTTGATGAATTGTTTGGAAAGATCGTGAATCCTATTAAATTTGAATTGAAATTAGGCGATATGTCTTTGAAGAGAATAGAAGCGCTGGTGAATAAATTGGCTAGGCAGACGAAAAATCAAGAACTTATTATTATTTTGTGCTGCGGTAAGGTGGAAAATTATTTAAATACAAATTCCAATGTTTTGGTAATTGAGTTTGAGGATTTTTTGGATAAAATAGAAAAATATGGTTTAGCACATGCTATATGGTATTATAGATGCTTGGGTGCTCATGGAAGGAGTTGTGAATAATGATTCCTTATGATACAGATAGAATTAAGCAGATTATGGATGAGAGCCAAAGTAGTAATTCAACATACGATAAAGGGAAAAAATTCGAGGATTTGGCATGCTACCTTTTTGAGAAGCTGCCTGGAATTACAATTGCGAAAAGAAATGCAATGAATCAATATGATACAGAGGAGATTGATGTATCAATATGGAATGATAAGTATGAAGATGGTTTGCCATTTATCAATAACATTTTTCTCGTGGAATGTAAAAATTGGAGTGGTTCTGTAGGAAGTGTAGATGTAAACTGGTTTGCAACTAAAGTTGAAGATAGAGGTTTGGATTTTGGAGTTTTGCTTGCTACTAATGGTATTACAAAAGAAAGCAATGAAATAAAAAGAGCACAGAGTATTTTGTCAGGATATTTGAGAAATCATATTCGTATTATTGTCATCGATAAAGAAGAAATACTTAGTTTAAACAACACAGAAGATATGGTTAGGATGATAAAAGGCAAAATCTGTGAATTGGTTGTTAATGGGTAAAATATGTTGTTTTATTTGTTTGATTTGATATAATATATTTGTGGCAACGCTTTGGCAACAGAAAATCAGTAAGCCAAAATAAAGTATGTAATAGAAGTAAAAAACCGACATTTTCGCAGCGAAACCTAAACAAAATAGTTTAATGTAAAACAACAACTTGCCGAGTTTGAATAACGGACTAAAATGCCGAAAGCCTGTATTTATGCGGGTTTCCGGCATTTGCTTTATCAAATGGCTCTAGTTTGGCTCTATTTGTGGGCGGGATAAGGGTTGCGAAAGCACTGATGGAGAAATAAAGGCATAATGGTAAGAAAAAAGTGATATATGCATCTTGGAAGCACAGCAATACTGAAAATTATAAGTTCAGCTGGAACAAAAAGTAAGTTATGTACTGGAGAATTCCGGGGATCTGTGGGGGGTAATTGCGGGAAAAAAGGGAAAAGCGTATAATGCAAGAAAATAATGTTTTCACAGTGTAAAATAGAGGAGAGAACTATCATGCAGAAAATACTGATTGTAGAAGATGATACAAATATCAATAATCTGCTTCAGGAAGCATTATCCAAAGCAGGCTATTCCTGTGAGCAGGCGTTTTCCGGAACTGAGGCAAAGCTGCTTTTGAATATGCAGGAGCATAGCTATGCACTGGTGTTGCTGGATTTGATGTTGCCGGGAATTACAGGAGAAGCAGTTCTGGAGGAAATACGGAAAAAGGGAAATCTTCCGGTTATTGTTTTGACTGCGAAAGATAGCTTGGATGAAAAGGTAAAGGTTTTAACTAGTGGGGCTGATGATTATATAACGAAACCTTTTGAAATCAGAGAGGTACTGGCAAGAATTCAGGTACAGCTTCGTCATATAGAAGAAAAGGAAATAAAAGAATCTAACCTTTCGTTCAGAGAGATGGTATTGAACAAAGCTACTTTTCAGGTCAGCATTGGTGGAAAAATACTTCCTAAGATAACAAGACAGGAGTTTGCAATTTTAGAATTACTGCTCAGAAATCCGAAGCAGGTTTTCAGTAAAGAGGACATTTTTGAATATGCGTGGGACGAACCATATATGGGTGAAACAAAAACTCTGGATGTACATATAAGCAATATTCGTAAAAAGATAAAAACAGTTACATCTGAGGAATATATTGAAACAGTCTGGGGAATCGGTTATCGTCTTCATCTATAATCTTTACTCTTTTTTTACTATTTATTTGCGTTTGATTAGGATTATTCCTTTATGATAAATGCAGATAAGAAAAAGGAGATGAAAAACTTGAGCGAAATGTTATTGGAAACAAGAAATTTGACTAAGCAATATGGACACCATAAAGCTGTGGACAGTGTCAATATGCATATTAAAAAAGGTGCTATTTATGGTTTTATCGGTCGGAATGGAGCTGGGAAGACAACTTGTCTGAAGATGATCGGTGGACTTTCCAAGCCAACTTGTGGAGAAATCGAGATGTTCGGATACAAGGGAAAGGATTTGCAAAAAGTTCGATCACGGATAGGATGTCTGATTGAGGCACCGGGACTTTATGGAAATATGACTGCATATGAAAATCTGAATATCAAATGCAAGCTGTTTGGAATAAAGAAAAAAAGTTATATTGAAGAAATATTGAGAATTATCGGTCTGGAGGATGTGGGAAAGAAAAAAACAAAACATTTTTCACTTGGAATGAAACAGCGTTTGGGAATTGGTCTTGCTTTGGTTGGAGAACCAGATTTATTAGTTCTAGATGAGCCAATTAATGGATTAGATCCACAGGGTATTGCAGAGATCCGGGATACGATTCAGAGACTTCAGAAAGAGAAGAATATGACAATATGCATTTCCAGTCATATTCTTGAGGAATTATCGAAGATTGCTACTGATTATGGAATTATTCATAATGGAAGTTTATTACAGGAAATTACAAGAGAAGAATTAATAAGAAGATGCAGTGAACGGATAGAGTTGACATTGGATCATCCGAAACAGGCGATTCCGGTGATGGATTCTATGGGATTTACCAACTATCAGGTAACAGATAAAGAGCATATTCATATTTTTGAACGATTGAATGAAAGTGCAGCGTTGAATATGGAACTTGCAAAGTCAGGAATTCCGGTAAAAGGGATTTCCATAACCAGTGAAGAACTGGAAACTTATTTTCTGAATCTGACGGGAGGTGCGGATCATGCTTAATATAATAAAAATGGATTTATACAGGATGCTTAAAACCAAAAGTATGTATGTAATTTGGATTGTACTGGCAGCAATATTATTGATTACAACATCTTTATGCAAGACAGATTATGAGCTTTTGACTGAAAAGGATGCCATGAAACAGGAGCAGGTTACTGAACCTACTGTGGATAATATTAATGTGGGAATGATGGTAACGCTGCCTACGGAGCCGGGAGAAAAAGTGACGGTATATGATATCTTTTTTGCCAATTCCCAAGGAAAATTGTATGCACTGCTTTTGGTGATTTTTACTGTTCTGTTTTCAACAGCGGATATCAGTAGCGGATATATTAAGAATATAGGAGGTCAGGTTAGAAATAGAGGAACTCTGATTTTTTCCAGGGCAATTGCCTTGGCTGTCTTTACGGTACTGACAATGGCAGGTGCATTCTTATTTCAGGCAGCGGCGAATGGTATTTTTTTCGGGGAATTGGAATGGGGAAATACAAAGGCAATTTTATCTTATTTTGTGACTGAACTGGCTCTTCATTATGCACTTGTGCTGATTTGTATGGCGATTGCAATTATTTTGAAAAATAATGTAATCAGCATGGTCATTGCTGTCTGTCTTACCATGAATGTAATGACCATTGTGTATGGGGTGATCAATAGTGCTATTCAAAAAATAGGAATTCAGAATTTCCAGATTTATAAGTATACGATAACAGGAAAATTATCACTGCTTCCTATGAATCCGAGTGGAAATGAGTGTTTGGCGGCATTTGGTGTGGCAATAGTGTTCATCGTTATGATGATATCAGTAAGCAGCGTTGTTTTTCAAAAGAGGGATATTTAACGGATGTATATCGTAATTGGGATATTAGCAGGAATTATTATCTTACAATTTATTATTATGTGGAAATACCAGCGGCAGGTGAAAGACATCTGCCGCCAATTGGCATTTATGATGAAACATGACAGTAACATGTTGATTAACCATGAATTTGATGTGGGTGGAATAGGAAAGCTTTCTGACAAGTTGAATGAGCTTTTGGAACTGCGAAGAAAAGAGAAGCAGCACTATCAGGAGAAAGAAGCTCTGATTGCGGACACTTATACAAATCTTTCTCATGATATCCGCACACCACTGACATCTTTGGACGGATATTTCCAGCTAATGGAAGAATGTGAAAATATAGAGGATCAGAAACGTTATTTAAGCATTATCCACGAAAGAATTCATAGTCTGAATGAAATGTTGGAAGAACTTTTTATGTTTACAAAGTTAAAAAACGAATCTTACAGTCTGGAATTGACATTGTGCTGTATGAACCGGATTTTGAAAGAAACAGTTTTTTCATACTATGATGAATGGGTAAGAATGGAAATTCAGCCGGATATTCAGATTACGGAAGAACAGTTGTATATACATGGAAACAGGCAGGGACTCCGCCGTGTTATCCAGAATGTGATAAAAAATGGGCTGGATCATGGAGAAAAGAAGATTAGCATTGTGTTGGAACGTGATCAAAATCAGGCGGTGCTTAGAATCAGCAATCAGGTTACACATCCAGAACAGATTAATATAGATCAGGTATTTGAGCGCTTTTATAAAGCAGATGTTGCCAGAAGTAAAACATCTACCGGATTGGGACTATCTATTGCAAAGGAGTTGGTTAGTCGGATGGATGGAGAGATTGAAGCAAAAATAGAAAAAAAAGAGTTTATTGTTGAAATGAACTTTCCAATTGTAACCGATGCTAAATAGTATTTTGCGACGTAGAGGGATAATCAATAATTTTTATTTATCTTTGCAGAAGCATTAGCTCTTATGTTAGGATACTATCTAAGGAAAGTACTCATGACAGGACGTTAAGCATCTGGGGGACGCTTGTTTAGCACCGACCGAAACAGAGTGTAGAGGTGGCGTCGATGACGGCTTATGAGATCATTTCGATTTTCATTGGGATATTAGCATTGTTGATGTCCTTTGGTAGCTTGATTGTAGCGTTGTTTGCCTTTATCGATAAAGAGAAAAGCTCTTCGAGGAAGAGCAGACGAAAATAAAAATGCCTATCCTGTCTGCCAACAGAGGAGTTTGAGTAGTAGCCACAAGTCTTGGAACCCGCTAAACAAGCGGCTTCCGAGACTTTTTGCTGTTTAACTAAGGGGATTTTATGCCTTCTTTTCCTCCTCATACTCTTTAATCGTTTCTTCCAAAATATCGCATGCCGTTTCCACGGTCATCTTGCAGCGGTATTCCGGCTTGAAGGACTGGGGCTTGATGTCCTTGCACAGGGTGGAACCGTATTTTGCATTGAATTTGCGCATCAGCTTCATGACAACGGGGCGGATGTCCTCACTTTCGTGAGCCTTGGCTTCCACGTACTTCATGGATAAAACGGAAGCGGCGGCAAGCACGGCACCGCAGGTGTTTCCGCACTGGATACCGGCGCCGTAAGCACCGACCATAATCATATCCCTGTCGTGAAGCTTCAGGTCATAATAATCATTGGCAGCCCGGAGCAGGGTCTCCGCGCAGTTGTAATTCTGCTCAAAATAGTACTTCTGGTAAACATCTTTTAACATAAACATTCTCTCCTTTTTCTTGATGTATTTAATTGAATATTAAATTACCTTATGCTCCAGCCATTTCCGGGAATGGAACCGAATGGTAAAGATAATGGCGCGCAGGCTCCAGTCGGCGAACATGCCAATCCACACGGCAATGGGACCGAAGCCCCAGACACGGCAGAGGTAAATGCACAGGCTGACACGGCAGAGCCACATGGTACAGCAGGAAGTAATCATGGAAAATTTCACATCCCCGGCAGCACGCATGCCGTATGCCGGAATAAAGGAAAGCACCCAGGAAATAGGCTTGGTAATTGTAATGAAAATAACCATGTTGAAACAAAGCTTGGCACTTTCCGCTTCCATACCGCCGAGCATGGTAATTGGTTTCGTGAGCGCAAGGACAATGAGACAGCTTGCAATAATGACGATTTCCGCCAGCCGGGAAAGCTTCTTTATATAGTAAACGGCTTCGTCTTTTCTGCCCGCTCCCAGGCATTGTCCCACAACGGTCATCAGACCGATGCCGATGCCCATGGCAGCTACACCGTTTAACATTTCCAGAATATTGGTCATGGCCTGGGCGGCAATGGCGATGGTGCCCAGCGTGGAAACCGTAGACTGAATGGCCAGTTTGCCAAACTGGAACATACTGTTTTCAATGCCCGAAGGAATACCAATATACAGGATATTTTTAATTAAGGAAAAATCCGGCCGGATGGACAGATAATTGCGGACGGAAATGGGTTCCTTGTCTCCGCGAAGCTGCCAGATAACGACCACGGCACAGAAAATCCGGGAAATCAGAGTGGAAATGGCAGCACCGGCAACGCCCATATTCAGCCCAAAGATAAGTATAGCATTTCCGCCGATATTTAGAAAGTTGGAAATGACGGATATAATCATGGGCCTGCGGCTGTCGTTCTGCGCTCTCATAATGGAAGCTCCCGCATCGTACAGACCGATAAACGGGAAGGAAAGCAGGGTAAACAAAAAATAAGACTGGGAGTTTGCCATAACGTCGGCTTCTACTTTTCCGAAAATAAAGTGCAGCAAGGGGACACGGAAAAGCAGGCAGAGCAGGGAAAGGGCTGTGGAAAGCACTGCCATTACCAGCAATACCTGCCGGGCAGCATGATTGGCGCTCTTTTCGTTGTGGCTTCCAAGATATTGGGAACAAAGTATGGCGCCGCCGGCAGCCAGGGCAGAAAGCGCCTGGATAACCAGCACGTTTATGGAGTCCACAAGAGACACGGCGGAAATGGCGGCAGAGCCCACGTTGCTTACCATCATGGTGTCCACGGTTCCCATCAGGCAGCTTAAGAGCTGCTCCACAATAATGGGAATGAGGAGCTTTTTAAGGTCCAGATTGCTGTATATATGGTCGGAGTTGTTCATAGGTAAAGCTTCTTTCTGTGATGTTTCTGCAAATGCAGAGGTATTATAGCACGATTCTTTGGAAAATCATATCCCCAAATCTTCCATAAAACAATAGCGGAAAACACTTGCGAAGAGCCCCTGTTTACGTTACATTTACAGTAAAGAAAAGAAACTCAGGAGGAAAACCTATGGAAATCAGTGCAAGTGTAAAATATGTAGGAGTGAATGACCATCAGGTGGATTTGTTTGAAGGACAGTACCGGGTACCGAACGGTATGGCATACAATTCTTATGTGATTATGGATGAAAAAACAGCGGTCATGGATACGGTTGACGGCTCTTTCAGCGAAGAATGGCTGCAGAATCTGGAAACAGTATTGGAGGGAAAGACACCGGATTATCTGGTTATCCAGCATATGGAGCCCGACCATTCCGCCAGTATACCGGCATTTTTGGAAAAATACCCGGAGGTAACGGTGGTTTCCACGGCTATGGGTTTTAAATTTATGGAGCAGTTTTTCCCGGAATATTTTGCCAGGGCAGGCATAGAAAAGAAACTTGTAGCAGCAAACGGCGGAACACTGGAACTTGGTGAACACACCCTGCACTTTGTGTATGCGCCCATGGTGCACTGGCCGGAAGTTATGATGACGTATGAGTCCGCAGAAAGAATTCTTTTTGCAGCGGACGGATTCGGAAAATTCGGAGCTCTGGATGTGGAAGAGGACTGGACGGACGAAGCCAGACGTTATTATATCGGGATTGTGGGAAAATACGGCGCACAGGTGCAGGCGGTCTTAAAAAAGGCGGCCACATTGGATATCCGGACAATCTGTTCCCTGCATGGCCCGGTATTAAAAGAAAATCTGGGATTTTATCTGGAAAAATATGATAAGTGGTCTTCCTATCAGCCGGAAGAGGCAGGCGTTGTGATTGCCTATGCGTCCGTTTACGGAAATACCCGTAAGGCAGCCGAATATCTGGCGGAAAAACTGGCAGAGAAAGGACAGAAAACGGTTCTGTACGATTTGGCAAGATGCGACAAAGCAGAAGCCATAGCGGATGCGTTCCGTTATGACAGACTGGTGCTGGCGGGAATTACCTATAACGGCGACCTCTTCCCCTGCATGCGTGCCTACATCGAGGGGCTGACCGAGCGCAGTTACCAGAACCGTAAGGTTGCAGTTGTTGAGAACGGAACTTGGGCGCCCCTGGCAGAAAAAATCATAACGGGCATGTTAGAAAAGAGCAAAGACATTACCTTTGCCGAAACGAAGGTATGCATCCGCTCCGCCATGAATGAGCAGAATAAGGCAGAATTGGAAAAATTAGCCGAAGAACTGGCAATTTTGCTCTCTTAGAAATAAATCAATAATCCCAATAGAGCGGCAATCAGCACCGGTATGGAAATACGGATACCATAGCTGATGTACTTGCGGAAGGAAAAGGGAATGCCCATTTTGTTTAAGATGCCGGACCACATAATCCCGGCAAGGGCGCCGAGCGGCGTGAAATAGGCGCCAATGTTGGAGCCGATGATACTGGCATATGCCGCAGGCAGGCGGTCGGCTTCCGGCAGGTGGCTTACAATGGAGCTGAATGCCATGGACATGGGAATGTTATTCATGACATTGGCAGCTAAAAAGGAAGCTATGCCGTACTTCCAGACAAGATGGTCCGTGCCGAAAAAGTCGCTGACTATGGTCGTTACCTGATAGCGGTCAAGGGTTAAAACCAGAAGGAACATGGACAGTACGAAGGGAATCAGCTCCCAGGGGGCACGCATGATGGTGTGAAGGAGGACACGCTCTTTCACACCTTTTTTCTTTTTATAAATAGTAACACAAAGAAACAGGCTTACGGCAAAGCCTAAGGTGATGTACCACATTTCCAACCCGATGTAGGAGGATAAAATCAACAGAATGGTGCAGAAAACAAGGTGCAGCAAGCCGATGATGACCAGCCCTTTGTCACGGATTGCCGGTTTTTCTTCCTTTATGGAAATAGGCTGAGACAGCGGTTTTCGGAAAATCATCAGTAACAGAAGAAAAGCTGTTATGCCGGCAAAAAGTGTGGGAAGCAGCATGTGTGCCGTATAGGTACCAAAGCCGATGCCGTTTGCCGTAGCCAGGTAAATATTGGTAGGGTTGCCGATGATTAACATCATGCTCCAGGTGTTGGCGGCAACAAATTCACCGAACAGATACGGCATGGGGTCAATTTCCGCTTTTTTAGAAAAATAGCAGATAAAAGGCGTAAAAGTTAAAATAATAATGTCGTTGCTGGTAAATACCGTCAGCACGGAAACCAGCAGAAACAGGACACAGAACAGCCGGAGCTGGCTGGTTTTGGCAAATTTTAAGGAAATGCCGGCAATGTAGGAGAAAAAGCCAACCTCATCCAGATAAATGGAAAGCGTGGTCATGGAGATGAAAAGCGTCAGAATTTTCAAGGGGTTGATGCTTCCGGAAGAAGTCAGTCCTTCCCACATGACCGGGAGAGGCAGCAGGCGGAAAAGCAAAAGGGCAATGCTGCCAAGCACCGGAGCCGTCCAGTAAAAAATGCGGATATGGTATTTTCCTATATTTATGGAGGGATTGGTCAGGACGGTAAGCACAAGAGCAACGCAGACCAATCCGGCAATGATACATACGGAGTACATGTTTCCTCTCTTCCGCAGCCTAAAAGGAAAGCTGCAAGGTAAAATATTTCCGCAGCAGACATCCTGTTTGCCGGGAATGTTATTAAGAGCATTGTACCACAGACAAAGAAATGTTAGAATAAAAAAAGATGTTTACGCAGGGAAATTTTCGATAGAATTATTGTCACATGAGATACAAGGTATGGGGTAGAAAGATGAATGCAACGGAAGAATTACGATGGGGATTGGAAACAGCTTATATTGATGGAACGATAGCTTCGAATATGGCATTTAAGCCGCAGTTTGTTTCCAACAATTATAAAGAAGGTAAAAAAGTTCTTTCTTCTATAGAAGATGAACTTTTGGTATGTGAACAATTTCAGATTAGTGTTGCGTTTATCACTATGGGCGGAATAGAGCCATTATTACAAACGTTAAAGGAATTGGAGAAAAAACATATTCCGGGGCAAATTCTTACCACTAATTATTTGAATTTCAGTGAGCCTAAGGCACTGGAAAAGCTGCATGCACTTCAAAATATTACCTTAAAAATGTACGATGTAGAGAGTGCGGAGGAAGGGTTCCATACGAAGGGATACATTTTTAAGAAGGAAGAGATTTATCGGATTATTATAGGCAGCTCCAATATGACGAAATCTGCTCTTACTACAAACAAGGAATGGAATACCAAAATTATATCAACAGAGCAGGGAGAAGTCGCCGGAGAGATTATAAAGGAGTTTGATGATTTATGGCATTCGTCGTATGCTTTAGAATTTGATACTTTTTATGAAAATTATAAAGAAAAATATAATATTATTAAACGTCAGCGTGAGATTGCCAAGCAGGAACAGGTTACTTCCTTAGAAAAATATAAGTTGCAGCCAAACAGTATGCAGGTGGGATTTATTTCTAATTTGCGTAAGATACTGGAGTCGGGAGAAAAGAGGGCTCTTTTAATTTCAGCAACCGGTACCGGAAAAACCTATGCATCCGCTTTTGCTATGAGGGAATTAGGCTTTAAGAGAGTTCTTTTTCTGGTGCACAGAGGACAACTGGCAAGACAGACTAAGAAATCTTATGAAAAGGTATTCGCAAACACCGTATCTATGGGTTTGGTAGGAGCGGGATACCACGACTATAATAAAGACTATATTTTCGCAACGGTTCAGACTCTCAATAAGGATGAACATCTTATGGAATATAAACCGGATGCTTTTGACTGCATTGTTTTGGATGAGGCACATCATACTTCTGCAGATACCTATCAAAAGGTAATGAAATATTTTACTCCCAAGCTCTGGTTGGGAATGACGGCAACACCTGATAAGCGTGATGACAATATTGCAGGAAGAAATATATATGAAATATTTCATTACCAGATAGCATATGAAATTCGTTTGCAACAGGCTATGGAGGAAAATCTTTTATGTCCGTTTCACTACTTTGGAATTAGTGATATAGCTATGCTGGGCGACAAACAAGTTAATACAAAAAAGATAACAGACAGAGATTTTAATATGCTGACAGGAGAGGAAAGGGTAAAGCATATTGTAGAACAAGCGCATTATTTTGGATACAGTGGAGAAAAGGTAAAGGGGCTTGTATTTTGCAGTCGGATTGAAGAGGCAGTAGCTTTATCAGAAAAGTTTAATCAGACGATAAATCCGGAGACAGGCAAAGTTTTCAGAACTATGGCACTGAGCGGAAAAACCTCGGAAGAAGAAAGGCAGAGGGCTTTTGAAAGACTGGCTATGAATGAAGAGGAGGCCGATAAAAGTAATATACCGCTGGACTATATTTTTTCAGTGGAAATCCTGAATGAAGGTGTGGACATTGTGGAAGTAAACCAGGTTATTATGCTTCGACCGACAGAGTCTCCTATTGTATTTATTCAGCAATTAGGTCGTGGTCTTAGAAAGGCAGCAGGAAAAGAATTTGTTGTTGTGTTGGATTTTATAGGCAATTATAGCAATAATTTTATGATTCCCATTGCTTTATCCGGAGACCGTTCGTATAATGCGGATACCATTCGAAAATATGTAATCAGCGGGAACAATACCATTCCGGGGGCATCCACGGTACATTTTGACGAAATCGCAAAGGATAAAATATTTGCGTCTATAGACAAGATAAAGGGAATGAAAACAATCATTCGAGACAGCTATGTATCTCTGAAAAATCGTTTGGGCAGAGTTCCCTACCTTTTGGATTTTTATGAAAATGGAGAAGTAGACCCACTGGTAATTATTAAGGAGTATAAAACATATCAGGCTTTTCTGAAGTCCATGGAAAAGGAAAATTATCAGGGAAAGTTTACCGATGATGAGATTACGACATTGGAATACCTGTCCAAAACGGTGCTGAGTGGCGCACGTCCATATGAATTGGAGATATTAAGAAAGCTGTTGAAGGAGGGAACTGTCAACTTTGAAAAGTTCGACAATGATTTTGCAGTTACATATGGCTATCATGTCAATTTAGACTCCTTTGATAATGCCGTGGAAGTGCTTCAGGGAAAATTTGTTAGCAAAGAGGAGGAATATCAGAAGTATTCTCATATGGATATTTTGTGCAGAGAGGAAGACAGAAGGTTAAAAAGGCTGATAGGTTTTGCAAAAAGGCTTGAAAATGCAGAATTCTTAAGACAGGTTGACGATATTGTAGAGGTGGGATTGAAACGATATGCGGATAAGTATGAAGCAGGTGTAACCGAAAAATCCCCTTTTGTCATATATGAAAAATATTCCAGACGTGATGTAAGTCTTCTTATGAATTGTGGAAAAGATTTATCTTCTACTATGTATGGAATGAAACGAATTGGGGATGATACCTTTATTTTTGTAACCTACCATAAAGAGGAAAGTACAGATGATAAAAATTATATAGACGGAAAACCCGATTATGCGGATGCTTTTGAGGATAACATGATATTTCTTTGGGATTCCCAGATGGGACGAGGCACCGAAAGCTCGTATGTGGAGGACGTAGTTCAAGCGAAACGCAAACATCTTTTTGTGAAGAAAAGTGATGCAGAAACCGGCTTTTATTATATGGGACAATTTGATGTAATGGATGTCAAAGCAGCAAAGAAAAAGGATAATACCGGAAAAATGAGGGACATTGCAAAATTACGGATGAAAATGCACCATGCGGTGAGAGAGGATTTGCTGCGGTATCTGCAAAGTAATATACCGACAATGGAGGAAAAAGCACAATGAAAACAATCAGAGTAGTGGCGGCCGTGATAAAGGCTGTAAATAAAGAGGGCAGTCCCATTATTTTTGCGACTCAGAGAGGTTATGGGGAAATGAAGGACGGCTGGGAGTTCCCCGGTGGAAAAATCGAAGAGGGGGAAACTCCGGAGCAGGCATTAAAACGGGAAATCATGGAAGAACTGGATACGGAAATAGCTGTGGGAGATTTTATAGAAACGGTAGAATACGATTACCCTGCGTTTCATCTTTCCATGGACTGTTTCTGGTGTACCATCGTGAAGGGGGACCTTGTCCTGAAGGAGCATGAGGCGGCAAAATGGCTTACCAAGGAACAACTTAACGAGGTTGCCTGGCTGCCGGCAGACATTACTTTAGTGGAAAATATAAGGAAGGCACTGTAGACACTATCTATACAGGAAAATCAAAATTGGACACCGTTTATTTTGCAAGGAATACCCTCGGTTACAGCTATTTCTTTATAATGACAGGCATTGGCGGTATCTATTAACAGATTGCAGTTGTTTCTTGCGCAGGATTTCAGTATGGATTTTTTGTGTGTACGGTCGTAGATATATTCTTTCTTGCGGATAAGTTTTGAGGTGTTGTCAAAAGCAAAAACAAAGCGAATGAGTTCCACATCCTGATGCGGCATGTATTTTTCTTTGCTTTGCTGAATACCGGCACTTTCGTCTATCCAGGTGCATATGCAATACTTTTCCATGGTAATATTGGCATTAACGGAAATTTTGTTGTTGGATACCCAGCCGAGCATATAGCCGGTGTTGATGTCAGTAAGAAGAATGTCAACATTATTGAGTTTGGTGGAGCTTAGGGATGGATTGTAATTGAGTGTCAACGGCCCGCTGTTTTTCCAAAATATATCCGTACTTTTGGTAAAATTGAGAGCTTTTTTGTACATTTTGGAATTGAGAGATATGTGATTTGGAATAATGGATGTGCTTATAGGATTTCTGCCGATGATGTCATTGAAGAGATACTGCGGTCTGTTATAACCATGTGATCGGTATGTGTTATTTTGAATACCCATCAGATGTGGAAAATTAGCTTTCTCACCAAGGAGAATAAAGCTATTTTCATTATAGGTAATGACAAGATAAAAAGTCTTCAAGTAATTTACATGGAAGAAATCCGCACATAATTGAATATCGGTAAGATTCATATGTGTATCATTTCTCCTTTGAAAAACAGAAGCTCCTGGAATTATCCAAGAGCCTTGTTACCGGCAATCGTTCACGATTATTTTTTTATCAGGGGAGTGCCCGGAACAGCCGATATGTTTCCCTCAGCAAGTGAGCCTGATTTGTTTGTAAAACATATTATACACAATTTTAGAAAAATGTCTACTATAAAATGAAAAAATAAAAATGTATACATAATAAGCAAGGAAAACACTATGAACCCTACATTAAAAAAGCAATTAGCCATCGATTTCTGCTGTACAGAGGAAGCGGTGGAGAGGAAAGAAAACATATTTACGGAATATACGCCGCTAACAGGAAGAAGAATTTTCAAAGAGGGAGAATGCTTCTTAAAGGCTGCGTGTGTACAGGGGAAAATTCTGGCAACGGGAAACACGGAAATTATAAAATGGATGAGTACAAGATATGCCCATAGAAGCGGTGCCTGGTTTATGGACTATGAAAGCCTTCGGGAATTAGATGAAAAAATGCGGGAGTTTGGCTATCGCATCGGGCAGGCACATCCTTTTTACATTGCAGAGAAGAAAACGGAAGTAAATACGGAAGGCTTTGTTATCCAAAAATTCGTTGGGGAAGAAATCGAACAATTCCGCGGAGATAACCGTCTGGGAGAGGCATTCCTCTTTGAAGAGGTACCCAAGGACGAAATAGGAATAGCCGCTTATAAAGACGGAGAACTTCTGGGGATGGCGGGTGCCACCAGCGACAGCGACCGGATGTGGCAGATTGGCATAAATGTGATGCCGGAGGCAGAAGGAATGGGCGTCGGTTCCATGTTGGTAACGCTGCTTAAAAATGAAATTCTGGATTTGGGAAAATTGCCGTTTTACGGAACTGCCATGTCCCATATAGCATCCCAGAAAGTAGCGCTGAAGGCGGGATTTTATCCGGCATGGGCGGAACTGTGTTGTGAGAAAATATGTGAAAAATAAAGCAAAGCGAGGACAGAATTTTGGAAGAAACAAATCACAAGCGCCGCGTGCGCTACGCTGGAAAATATCCGAAAAAATTTGAGGAAAAATACAAGGAACACAGTCCGGAGAAATATGCGGATACGGTGGCGAAGGTCATCGAAAAAGGCTCCACACCGGCGGGCATGCACATCCCCATTATGGTGCAGGAAATCCTTGATTTCCTGGAAATAAAACCGGGGCAGCAGGGGCTTGACTGCACGCTTGGATATGGCGGTCACACCGGCAAAATGCTGGAACAATTAGGGGGACAGGGAAGGCTGATTTCCCTGGATGTGGATCCGATTGAATCCGAGAAGACCGTAAAAAGACTGCGTGAGTCCGGCTTTTCGGAAGATAATTTTATCTTCCGGCTGATAAATTTTGCCAATATTGACAAGGTTGCGGAGGAATGCGGCAAATTTGATTTTGTACTGGCGGACCTTGGCGTTTCCTCCATGCAGATTGATGACCCGAAGCGAGGATTTTCCTATAAAACGGAGGGACCATTAGACCTGCGGCTAGACCCCACCCACGGGGACAGTGCGGCGGAGCGGCTGCATCAGATTACCCAGAAGGAATTTGCAGGCATGCTTACAGAAAATTCGGATGAACCCTTTGCGGAAGAAATAGCGGCTAAGGTTTTCTTCAAGATGAAAACCGGAGCGCCCATGAACACCACTACGGAGCTGCGGCAGGCGGTAGAAGAAGCGCTTCTTAAAATCCCTGCAAAGAATTTCCCCGGAGAGGACAGGACGGAAGCAGTGAAAAAATCCTGCGCCCGCACATTTCAGGCGCTGCGCATCGATGTAAACAGCGAATTTGAGGTGCTTTACAGCTTTTTGGAAAAGCTGCCGGGCATCTTAAAGCCGGGAGGCAGGGTTGCTGTTCTGACCTTCCATTCCGGCGAAGACCGTCTGGTAAAAAAAGCATTTAAGGAAGGAAAGAAAGCGGGAATTTACACGGAAATTTCGGAAGAAGTTACCAGGCCCTCCGCAGAAGAATGCCGGAGAAATCCAAGGGCAAAATCCACGAAGCTCAGATGGGCTGTCGGCGGTTTCTGTTTGACAGACAACAGATAGATTTGGTAAAATAGACATAGTATCACGCAATCAGGGGAAAGTTGTGTAAGGACAGGGATATTCTATGAGAAAAAGACGTAGGGCTCTAAATGCCATTATAATGAGTATTGTTATGACGGTAGGGTTGTTCTTCGGAATGGAAGATACTTTGACGGTCTATGCGGAAGTGATTACCGTAACGAACAATATGACCATCAATACGGAGACGGAGGACGACTACCATCTGAGCGGCGATAGCCGGCTTAATGTCGGAAGTCAGGGGAAAGTCAAAGGAAAAATCTACTGCTCCGGCGGCGTTGTGGTAAATGAGGGCTATGTCCGTGCGGTGGAAAGCAGCTTTGCGGACTTCTATAATGAAAGCGGGGCAACTGTGGACAGTATCCAGGCAGGATACGGTACGGTTGTCAACAAAGGGGATATTACAAATCTTGGACTGGCTGCCAACAGTTCCACGTATGCATCTGTTCTGGAAATGAACGGAGGCAAAGTGGGTACGGTCAGTAGTAACGGCAGTATGGGTCTTCCTCAAATAAAATTATCTTCGGGAACCATTCAGAATCTAAATGTCAGCTGTGACCTGCAGGCATTGGGGACAGCTAACGTGGACAATCTGGGAGGTTCCGTCACATTAAGCGGCTCCGGTACGGTTCATGTCGGCGGGACATTGAATCTTGCGGGAGATTATTCGGGCACATCAGCTATTCTCAGTGTTGATAAAAATACTCAGATTACCATTGCTGCGGGAAGCAGGATAAAAGTTTATTACAACAATCATGCCTATGTGCTTGGCACCCCGGGAACCGGTACCCTGACAGAATTGGCGGGTCGGACGGTTAACGTGGCTGCTGAGCTGGAAGATACCATAGACTGGAGCAGCAGTACGTCTTTCCCTACAGGAAAATTCCTTTTCGGGGATGAGGTTACAGCGACCTTTACGGCAGCAGACGGCTATTGCTTCCCAACGGGGTATGCGGCATCGACGAGTGGAAGCGGAAGTATATCCACCAAGAGAAACAGTATGACAAAAATTACCGTTACCTATATTTTTGCAGAGGAAATGGCGGATACGGTTACCGTGACACTTCCTCCCGCAGAAGAAAAAACACAGCCGGAGACGGAAACCGGGACCGGAAGTGTGACGGTAGCGGATTTGTATTACGGTACACAGCCTTCGCCCAGAGCGGAGTCGTCCACCAATGGGACAGAGGGAGTTATCTATGAATATAAAATCCGCGGAGCAGCGGATTCCACATATTCGACCAGTGTGCCGGAACAGGTAGGGGCATATACCTTGCGGGCAACCTTTCCCCGCAAAGGCCATTATACAGAGACCACGGCAGTATGTGATTTTTCTATTTATTATCTGCCGGTACCGGAGAATCCGTGCACAATTTCCGGAAAGATCGGAAAAAATAATTTTTACATTTCCAGACTGGAGGTTACGCCACCGGAGGGCTATAAAATTACAGACACCGATGGAGGAGAATACAAAGACAGTATTCTTGTGGGGGACGAAAAGGCACCTGCGGCAATTTACCTGATGAGGCAGAAGGATGGGGCGAAAACAGCAGCCATACCCTTCGGAACATACAAAATAGACATTACACCGCCCCGGATTGAAGCGGAAAACGGAAAAGAGTACTTTGCGGATTATAAAGAGATAAGCATTTCTGACCTGCGTCTTGACGGTATCAGTGTTAATGGGGAGAGGGTAGATTTCGGAGGAACATCCTGTACGGCGGAGCTTTCTTCCAATGACGAGAGCACGGAATATGTAATCCGGGCGGTTGACGAAGCCGGAAACGAAAGCACGGTTACGGTTATTATCTCAGCAGAATGGCTTAAAACAGGTATCGTACCGGCAGACAGAGTTCTTAAGCTGAATCCGCAAAGAGAATATAAATTAGGGAATGGCTCATGGAAGGTCAGCGGAGACAATAATGTTTACAATGGCGGACAGACATTCTATGTGGGCAGCAGGGGCAGTTATACCTTTACCGTGAATTAGACAGCCTGCGGTGCAGAAGGAGAACAGGATGAAGAAACTCGATAAAAAACGCTTGCTTATTGCTCTGACAGCAGTGGTGTTAGCGGTCATTGGTTTTGTTGTATTTTTTTTCCTGAGGAAGGATACATACCGGATTATCAAGGTTTATGAAATAAATGGTACATCCAGGGTAAAGAGAGGAAGCCTTGAGGATCTGGAGCCCTTTGCCAACATGCTTTTACAGTCGGGGGATACCGTGAATGTGGATACGGGAACCATGACTTTGCGGCTGGATGAAGACAAATATGTGTATGCGGAAGAAAATACGGAGTTTTCAATAGAGGCAGCCGGGAACAGTAAAGAAGGCAGAACAACCATAGAATTAAAGAAGGGCGCCATCGTAAATGAAATCCGCCAAAAGCTTGGTGAGGGCTCATCTTATGAAGTGAACACACCCAATGCTACCATGTCCGTAAGGGGCACAACCTTCCGGGTTGAAGTAACGTATGATCAGAACGGAACCTGTTATACAAGGATTACCGTGACGGACGGCAAGGTGGTTACCCGCTTAAAATATGAAGACGGAAGTGTGGCGGAGGAGGAAGTAGCGGTAGAAAAAGACGGGGAAGTCATCATCTATCGTGACAGCACCACAACGGACTATGTAAAGGATATTCCCGGGGAAGATGCCGGGGAAAACAACGGTAACGAAGCGTCAAAGGCAGACGGAACCGATGCCTGCACCGTTACCTTTATGTACGATGGAGAGGTATTCTGCACGCAGACGGTACAGAGCGGAACGTGTGCATCAATGCCGTCCCTTATGCCGGAGAAAGAAGGCAGGTGGGATTATGATTTTACAAAGCCTGTGGAGCAGGATATTGTAATAAAATGGAAATAAGCTTCAGAAACGGAATATACGGTGAAAATCCGGAAAGGTAAGGGAGCATATCTTGGATATCGGGAAATTAAAATCAGTCAGAACAATCCGGGAGTTCTTTGAACTGAAGGATGGAACAGAAATAAAGGAAGGAACGCGTTCCTTTCTGGAAGCCATGACGGAAGTGAGGATAGACCCGGGCTGTGACATTGTTACCGTAGGACATGACAGTGAGGACGGCATGTACATTATTTTAAGCGGGACAGCAGATGTTTACAGTGCGGAAAACACCCTGATCAATACTCTTTCCGAAGGTGATTTTATCGGCGAACTGGGACTTATTAATGAGGACTGCAGGAAGGCTACCGTGCGTGCAAGGGATGAAGTGGTGTGCGCCAACATAGCCAAACCGCTTTTCGACAGACTGGCAGCCGAAAACCGTAAGATATACGGCACCTTTATGAATATGCTTTATAACAAAACCACGAAGCTGGTAACGGAGAGGGAAAGAATCCGGTCGGAGCTGGCAATCGCTACCCGGATTCAGACAGGATGCCTGGAAGATGATTTTACCGTATTTGAACGGCTGCCGGATGTGAAACTCACGGCCCGTATGCGTCCGGCAAAGGAGGTTGGCGGTGATTTCTATGATATGTTTCTGATTGATGAAAACCATCTGTGTTTTCTGATTGCGGATGTATCGGGTAAAGGAATACCGGCTGCTCTTTTTATGAGTATGGCAAAAACCCATATCAGAAACTATGCGACATTGGGACTGCCCCTTTCCGAAGTGGCGTACCGTGCCAACAACCAGCTTTGCTATAAGAATGAAGAGTCCATGTTTGTAACGGTATTTATCTGTGTACTGGATCTTACCTCGGATACGGTGACATTTGTCAATGCAGGACACAATCTTCCTTTTCTGCAGAGCGGAAACTCGGATTTTGTCAAAATAAAGGCAAAAGCCAATATGGTTTTTGGCATGATGGAAGATATGCCATACAGAGAACAGACATTTACCCTGAAAAAGGGAGACTGTCTGTATCTGTATACGGACGGTGTGACAGAGGCATTAAACCCTTCCGGTGAATTTCTGGGTGACGGCAGACTGGAAGAGATGCTGAACCGGAACAGGGACAAGACCGGATCGGTAGATGATTTTACGGACACCATGTACCGGGAAGTAGACAGCTTTGCGGATGGAGAAATGCAGGCAGATGATATTACCATGGTGTTTGTGAGCAGGCAGTAAACAGGAAGGAATAGATTGCAGAGGGGTTGCATGAAAAAAACAGTCAGAATTATTGCAGAATGTTTCGTAGTCTTTGTGTGCGTTTTTTTGTTGACGGTGTGGAATCTTTTTTCCCCGCTGGATTATATTTTACGGGATGGGCTGTATCAGAGACCGAGAGGCGTTTCCGGTGATATTAAAATTATCGGGATTGATGAAAGAACACTGGAGAGACTGGGACCTGTCGGCACCTGGTCCCGCAGCTGCTATGCAGATTTGCTTGACAGGCTGAATGAGGATGAGGAAACCAGACCGCTCGTAATCGGGTTTGATATTATCTTTTCCGGAAATGTGGACGAAGAAGGAGATCAGGCATTTGCAGACAGGGCAGAAAAGGGCGGAAATGTGGTAACGGCATCCCAGCTTTTATACAGTGAGAAAGCGGAGATGGATGAAAACGGAATCCCATATTACAGGATAACAGGCGAAGTGCTGCCTTATGAGGCCTTGAGAAAAGCCGCAATAAGCGGTTATACAAATGTGGCACAGGATTCGGATGGAACGGTCCGCCGCATTCTGGTGGAGCAGGATTACAAGGGCGAAAGCAGGATGATGTTCTCACAGGTAATTTATAACAGGTACTGTGATGAAAAAAAGATAGAGCCCGAAACGGTAAAACAGGACAAAACCGGAAGAACACTGATAAATTATTCCGGAAAGCCCGGAGACTATGAATACATATCCTTTGTGGATGTGCTTGACGGAAAAATTGACACACGGATTTTTAAGGACTGTATTGTACTGGTAGGGGCATATGCAGCCGGGATGCAGGACAATTTTCATGTGCCGAACGGTCACAGCAGGCAGATGTTCGGAGTGGAAATTCATGCCAATATCCTGCAGGCATTTATGCAGGGAAGATTTTCCGTAAACGGAAATCCCTATATAGCGGGTATACTGGCGGGACTTTTCTGTGCCCTGGTGCATTTTCTGTTCCGGAAAATGAAAATAGCCGGAGCGACTATTCTCCTGGCGGCATCCGTTTTTGCAGGGCTGGCAGTATGTACCGTGCTCAACAACAACGGTATCACCGTCAGTATTTTGTACGTGCCGTTTATGCTTACCGTCTCCTACATATACTGTCTGGTATTCCGTTATCTTGCAGCAAAGCTGAAGCAGCGAAAGGTATTGAACGCCTTCAAAAAATATGTGGCGCCGCAGGTTGTGGAGGAAATCGCAAAGAAGGGTGATTTCCGGATAAAACTCGGCGGGGAAAACAGGGATATAGCGGTTCTCTTTGTAGATATAAGGGGCTTTACCACTATGTCAGAGACATTAGAACCGGAACAGGTGGTGGAAATACTGAACCAATATCTGGAGCTTACCACCGAGTGCATCTTCCGGAATAAGGGAACACTGGATAAGTTTGTGGGGGATGCTACCATGGCAGTGTTCAATTCCCCGTTTGATCTGGAAGATTATGTATATTATGCGGTCTGCGCAGCCATGGATATTGTCAATGGCGGCATTGCCCTTGAGGCGGATTTGAAAAAACGTTTCGGCAGGAGTATTGGGTTTGGCGTAGGTGTCAACTGCGGGCCTGCGGTCGTGGGAAATATCGGATGTGAATTCCGTATGGATTTTACGGCTATCGGGGATACGGTCAATACGGCCGCCCGGCTGGAAGCCAATGCCGGGAAGGGACAGGTGCTTATCAGTGACGAGGTGTACGAAAGACTGAAGGACCGGATAGAAGTGGACGCAGTCGGAGAAATCCCGTTAAAAGGAAAAAGCAGAAATGTGTTTGTTTATTCTCTGAAAGCAATAAAAGGAAAAGAAGATGAGCAGAAGTAAATTACTGATAATACCGGACAGGAACAGGATAGCGGAATATGCAGGACTGGCAGAGCAGTACCGGCTGGGGTTTGAATACAACGATTTTTTCTCTCCCGGTCTTCTGGAAGACGAAGAGGCGGTAGAAAGGGTCATTGAAGAATACCTGAGGTCGGACAGACAGCCCGGCTATTGCACGGTACACGGAGCTTTTCTGGATATAACGATTTTTTCGGATGATCCGCTGATTTATAAGGCTTCGGATTACCGGGTGGAGCAAAGCCTTTGCATAGCGGAAAAAATAGGAGCCGGAGCCGTTATCTTTCATACCAATTACATTGCAAATTTCAGGAATGCGGAGTATAGGGAAAGCTTTGTAAGCCGGAACGCAGCTTACTGGACAGAAAAACTTTCGCAGCATCCCGGACTATCCATATATGTGGAAAATATGTTTGACGATACGCCGGAGCTTCTGGCTGCTCTGGGAGAAAAAATGAAGGAGCATCCCCGCTTCGGTATCTGCTTTGATTATGCCCATGCCCATGTATTCGGGGACGAAAACCATATAGAGGAGTGGGTAAAGACATTGGCTCCCTATATCCGGCACGTTCATATTAACGACAATCACTGTAAAACGGACGAGCATCTTGCAATAGGAGATGGAAACATAGACTGGCGGCGTTTTCTGCTTTATTGCGAAAAATATTTTCCGGAAGCCACCATACTCTTAGAAGTAAAGGGAATGGACAAAATAAAGAAATCCATGGAATATCTGAAAAGCCTGACAAACATAAAAAGCATAACGGTAAAGGCAAAGCTTACGGCTCTGGATGAGCTCAGGAAGATGGTGGAAGAAGAACTTTCGGGGAAGCATTGTCCGCCGGGATTTATCCGGAAAATAATGGTATGTGTGGAGGAATTATTCGTTAATATCACAAGTTATGCCTACACGTCAGAGGAGGGCTTCTGCCGGGTGGATATGCAGACGGCAGGAACAGAAAATGCCGGATACGTCCGGATAACACTGCGGGACGGCGGAGTGCCGTTTAATCCTCTGGAGAAGGAGGAACCGGATATATCCCTGTCTGCGGAAGAAAGGCAGATCGGCGGTCTGGGCATCCTTATGGTAAAGAAAATCATGGATACCGTGACCTATGAATATAAAGATAAACAGAATGTTGTAACGATGGAAAAAAGATGGCAGGCATAAAGCTGCGGAAAGAGGTATAAGTATGGAAATCAGGAAGAAGCAGGACGGAGAAAAATTAGAAATCTGTATAGAGGGCAGACTGGATACCAATTCAGCACCGGTATTGCAGAAATTCATGGAAGAACTTCTGGAGGAGCCGGTACGGGAGCTTGTACTGGATATGGAGGGCTGCGATTATGTGGCAAGCTCCGGACTCAGGGTTATTCTCTGCGCACAGAAAAAAATGAACAGCCTGTCGGGAAGCATGGTTGTCAGGAATGTTCCGGATGAGGTGATGGAAGTTTTTGAGATGACAGGCTTTTCGGACATATTGGACTTTGCATAAAAGAAGGGGTGGTTACATGGATTTTCAAAATATAATCGGGAAATTTATGACGGAGAAAGTAGGATATACCGTTATTGTCTGCAGCGACACATCGGAAATTGTATATACGGATCCTCTTTATCTGGAAAAATGCGGAGAAGACATAACCGGAAAAAAAGTGAGGGAGGCATGCGGCTGGCATCAGGAATGTCCGGAGCTTATTACGGATGGCGATGCGGTGGAATGGGAATATATTGATGCCTCGGACAAAAAATATTACAGCATAAAATCCGCACGCTTTTCCGAAGAAAAAAGAGAATATGAAATACATCTGCTTACGGATATTACAGGATATATGAGCCTGAACCGGGATGTTACAAAATACATGGGATTTTTTAAAAAGCTTTCAAAATTCCAGACGGCGGTACTTGAAAAGCTTTCCGACACATATTATGAGCTGCTGCCGCTTGTTGCCGATTATCTGAAGACTGACAGGACCTGTTTTCTGCTTCAGAGAGGAGACAATGTAGAAATTATTACCTTTGACCGTAAGGAGAAAAACTACAGCAACGAAAGAATTTCCCGGAAAGAGGCGGAAAAACAAGGCTTATTTACGGAAGACAAAGAAAAGGGGCAGGCCGGGGATACCATGCCGGCATCCGGCGATTATATACTGATAAGCGGGGAAATTTCGGGAGACCGTTATGCAGTAACCGTACATAACGGACCGGGTACAGACAGAGACGCCTTGCGGGAGCCGGCCTTCAAAAGTGTAATAAGGCTTTACATAGAAAATGGCGTTATGAGGGAAAAACTGGTTTATGAAAGTGAACATGACGGACTGACGGGTCTGCTCAACAAAGGAAAATACCTGTCTATGGCAGAGAAAAACTTTGTCGGTCTGGACTCCATTGCCATATTTAATTTTGACGTGAACAATCTGAAAAAAATGAATGACCTGTTTGGACATGAAGCCGGCGATAAATTGATTATCAAGTCCGCCGACAGTATCCGGAAGGTGATTAACAACAAGGTACACGGATTCCGCATGGGAGGCGATGAATTCTTAATGGTAGCGGAAAATGTTACCAGAAAGGAAACCGACACCATAAAAAAACGTTGGGAGGAAGAGCTTGCCAGACTTAATACGGCAGATGACGGCATAAACTGTGTGATAGCCCTGGGAGTTGCCTATGGGGAAAAAGGCTATGACTATGCCGCACTTCTGAAACTCGCGGATGAACGCATGTATGAGGACAAGAAATCAAAGAAAAAGCCGGGAGAAGAAATCCGCTAAACGCAGTAGCACAAATGCATAAGAAAGTGGTATAATAGCAGATGGTTATAAAAGTGAGCAGCGCTTACGAAGGAAAGGCGGGTTACAAAAGATGGTTATTGATTTTAAGAACATAGAGGAGCAGGCGCTTCCTGCCTTTAAGGGCGGCAGGGGAGAGCTTTGCGTGAAAAGACATGTGGACGAAAAGTGCACTATTATGTATGACAGACTGACACCGGGGTCCTCCATCGGGTTCCATGTCCATGAGGGTAACTGTGAGATTATCTACATTTTAAGCGGAAAAGCGGATTTCATTTACGATGAAGGCACTGAGTGCGTGGAAGCCGGCGGATGCCATTACTGTCCCAAGGGGCACGGTCATTCCATGATTAACAATGGTACGGAAGATATTGTTTTCTTCGCTGTGGTACCGGAACAATAAACCGTTGTACGGTGCAGGCGAAAGGAGATATCGGTTTGTCTATGTCAGAACATACAAATAAACATATGGAGCAGCTCTTTCTATCCCAGGTAAACAGACCGGATGTAAAGCAGTTTGCCCAGAAAAAATCCATGCCATACCGGGAGCTTATGTCTTATTACCGATGTGCCATGATGGAGGTAGAAACAAAATTCAGTGTTCTTAATGAGGAATTGTCCATGCAATATGACCGCAATCCCATTGAGACCATAAAGACCAGGCTGAAATCACCGGAAAGTATTCTTGAAAAATGTTACCGGAAAGGCATCAGTGTAACTACGGAAAGTATCGAACAGAATCTGTTTGATATTGCCGGTGTGCGTGTCATCTGTTCCTTTCCTTCCGACATTTATATGCTTTCCGAGGCATTTTTAAAACAGGATGATATTGTGCTGATTGCGAAAAAGGACTATATAGAGCATCCGAAGGACAACGGTTACCGTAGTCTGCATCTGATTGTGGAAACACCGATTTTCCTCCACAACCAGAAGAAGTTCATGAAGGTGGAGGTGCAGTTCCGTACTATTTCCATGGACTGGTGGGCAAGTCTGGAGCACAAAATCCGCTACAAAAAGGACTACACCATCACGGAAGAAACAGCCCATGATCTGAAGCAGTGCGCAGAAGTCAGCGCCATGCTGGATGCCCGTATGGAAGCCATCCACAAAAAGGTGGAGAATACCGGGGATTGATGTTATTTAATGCAAATATCTAAAAAAGTATTAAAAAAAACTGTTGACAAATGCTTTTCAAAAGACTATTGTATAGTCAATTCAACAAACAAATGCGAGGAACAGGAAATGACTTCCCCTTATCACCGCTTACAGAAAGCCGTAAATTGTGAGAATCGGTAGCAAGGAATGGGAGGGCCCTCACCTGCGAGCTACTTTTATGAAAGACGCATCATTCCGTGAGAAATGGCAAGGCTTTTACCAGCCGTAAAAGGAATGCTTGATGTATCGTGTCCAGTAGTGAAAGCCGGTATCCACCGTTAAAGGGACATGTCTTCTGACAGATTCAATGTTCAGGTGACAGGAGAGAGGTCGGGCAACCGGCAAACAAAGTGGTAACGCGGAAGTAATGTAAATGATAAACCTTCGTCTTTGTACAGAATCCATGGGATGATGTATGGGGACGGAGGTTTTTTTATTGCTTTATAGGAAATTTTGTTGAATTTTCCCATAAAGACAAAAAGAAAAGAGGAGAAGTAATTATGAACACACTTGTAATCGTATTAATCGCAGCAGTTGTTTTGGTAGCAGCGTATGTATTTTACGGACGCTGGCTGGCAAACAAATGGGGTATTGATCCGAAAGCAGAAACACCCGCTGTCAAATTCAAGGATGGCAAAGACTATGTACCTACAAACGGATGGACCGTTTTCAGCCATCAGTTTTCATCTATCGCGGGCGCAGGCCCTGTCACCGGTGCCATTCAGGCAGCAGCTTTCGGCTGGTTACCCGTTCTGCTCTGGATTTTAATCGGCGGCGTTTTCTTCGGTGCCGTTACTGACTTCGGCGCCCTGTATGCATCCGTTAAGAACGAAGGCAAGTCCATGGGTATGCTGATTGAAAAATACATCGGCAAATTCGGACGTAAGATTTTCCTTCTGTTCTGCTGGTTATTTACTTTGATTGTTACCGCAGCATTTGCCGACATGGTAGCCGGAACCTTTAACTCCTACACCGTTGTAGACGGCGTTTCCCAGTTATCCGATGCCGCAACCACCAACGGTGCAGCCGGTATGGTTTCCATCATGTTCATGGTATTCGCTGTTGTATTTGGCTTAATCCAGAAGAAATTCAACCTTTCCGGCTGGAAAGAGGCAGCATTCGGCATTCTTTGCATCATTGCATCCTTTGCCATCGGTATGAAATTCCCGTTAATCTTTAACAAAGATACCTGGAGCTACATCACCTTTGTTTATATTTTCTTCGCAGCCGTACTTCCCATGTGGCTCTTAAAGCAGCCCCGTGACTATATGACGACATTCATGTTTATCTGCATGATTGCCGGTGCGGTGATCGGACTTTTCGTAGCACATCCTACGATGAACCTTCCAGTATTTACAGGCTTTACCAACGATAAATTAGGAACTCTGTTCCCCATCCTGTTTGTAACCGTTGCCTGCGGTGCCGTTTCCGGTTTCCACAGCCTGGTTTCCTCCGGTACTTCTTCAAAGACCGTTGAGAATGAAAAGGATATGTTAAAGGTAGGCTACGGCGCCATGGTTCTGGAAAGCTTACTGGCTGTACTTGCCCTTTGTGTTGCCGGTGCGGCAGCCGCTGCAGACGGAACCGCAGCAGCAGGTACTCCGTTCCAGATTTTCAGCCGCGGTGTTGCAGGCTTCTTTGAAATGTTCGGTGTGCCCGTTTATGTGGCAACCGTATTCATGACCATGTGTGTATCCGCTCTGGCTCTTACCAGCCTGGATGCTGTTGCACGTATCGGCCGTATGAGCTTCCAGGAACTCTTCAGCGTAGACGATATGGAGCATGCCGCTCCCTGGAGAAAGCTTTTCTGTAATACCTATTTCTCCACCATCGTTACCCTGCTTTGTGGTTATGTGCTGACCAAAATCGGCTATGCAAACATCTGGCCGCTGTTCGGTTCCGCAAACCAGTTGTTAAGCGCTCTGGTACTGATTACCCTCTGCGTATTCTTAAAGGTAACCGGCCGCAGCAACAAGATGCTGTTCCCGCCCCTTATCATTATGCTTTGCGTAACCTTTACCGCTCTGGTACAGCGTCTTATCGCTATGGTTAAGGCTATCCAGAACGCCGCAGCCGTTACCATTCCCGCAGGCGAAACCACCTGGAGCAAGGTATTCATTGCCAACGGCTTACAGTTAATCATCGCTGTCCTGCTTATCGTTCTCGGTCTTATCATTGTCGTAAACTCCACCAAGAGCTACGCCAAGAGCAAGAAGAACTCCGAAAAGGCAGCTTAAAAGCAAAAGACTTAAGATCAAAATCAGGCAGGACACTGCCTGACAGACTTAGCTTTCTTGTAATCAATATAGAGGCAAAACCCCGGTTTCGTTTCAGGTGAGACCGGGGTTTTGTTTTGTCGTGGATTAGGGTGTTTTGGTTAAAAACTATATCATATAAGGAAGAACATCGGAAATGAATTTGTCTAATACGGAAAGCTGACCTGTTGTAAGAGGTTCTATATCATGTATGATTTTCTTTAAAAGTTCTGAATTGTCATTAACGGAAGTGTCTTCGATTACAATAATATTCTCAATACCGACATGAAATATGGTGCAGGCAAGAATAATCTTTTCGATTGTAAAGTTTCGTTCGCCCCGCTCCAACTGCGCATAATACTGGGTATCCAGATACAGGGCATTAGCCAGTTGTTCCTGCGTCATATTATTTAATAAACGGTATTTTTTTATGTTCTGTGCTATGGAATTTGTGGCTTTATTTTTCATGGCATCTACCTCATCTATTAACAACATATCTAACTAAAACATCTTTTTGTAGGTAATCTATGCTATATATACCCTTGCAAAATGCTATATAAACATATATAATTCGAAATAGATTTCTGTATAGAAGGTATTTGGATAAATTATCAGGGGGGAAAGTTCATGAAATGCAATATAAGAAAATTACTAATATATATGTTTTATATTACGTATACAGTTATTTTTATGAGTATATTTATAAGTGGAGTATTTTATAGAAATTTGACATATAACATAGAATTGATTATAGGGGAAATATTGATTGTAGGGATTGTAGCATATTTGATGTTACGAGTCATTAAAGATAAGCTAAGTAAGAGAGTAAGAATAGCCATAGCAATATTTTATGTTATTCTGCAGATAATCTTTACAGTATTATTTCGTACAGACAATACATGGGGATGGGATTATGACTCTATAGTAATGTTAGCTAAATTATATGTAAATCATGAGGATGCATCTTTCGGGTACTTGGCAAATTGCCCCAATAACATTTTATATTTTCTATTGGTAGTGTATGTTTTCAAATTCTCAAAATTAATCACAGGAGGAGTAAATGTAATCTTTTTATTGCTATTTAATATTTTTAGTTTAGATTTGTCTCTTATACTTTCATATAAAATTTGCTTAAAATGGCAGAATAAAAAACTTGCTGATATAGTTGGAATGCTTTGGATGCTTTTTACACCGTTTTGGATATATTTACCTATTGCGTATACTGATATATTTTCAATACCATTATATATTCTTCCTATATATGTATATTTCACTTTCAAAAATAATGAGAAAAAATGGAATTATTTCTCATTTCTGATTATAGGAATAATTGGAGCAATTGGTATACTGTTTAAGGGTAACACTTTAATAGCAATAATAGCAGTATGTATTTTTGATTTATTGAATAATTCAATAATTAAGTCTCTAAAAAAAATAGTAATAATGTCTATTGGATTTTGTGCAGTTTATTTATTAATTTATAATTCGTATAGTAATATGCCAATATTAAAAAATGAAAATATACATGAAAATAGTTTACCCGTTATGCATTATATATATATGGGACTTGTTGACGATGGAACATGGAATGTTAACGTGGTAAAAGATACTATGTCATATGATACACATCAAGGTAAAGTCAGTAATGCAAAACAAAAAATAAAAGAAATAATAGAAGAAAAAGGCCCCATTGGTATAATTAAGCATTTAATATATAAAGAAGGTAATATAATGTGGAATGACAGCTTATTAAGAGGAGACTTATATATTAATAGAAATCCAAGACATGAGAGGCAGGTTCATTATTTTTTTCAAGATAACAACATAATAAGGAGATTTATAAAATATTATAGCGATGTTTACTGGCAGGTAATATTGATTTTGATACTTATAGGAAGCATTATAAGAATAAAGGGTGCGTATGAAAAGGATAACTTTAACATTTTATATTTTATTTGCATGGGAACCATTTTATTTTTTTCTTTTTGGGAAAGTAATTCAAGATATTTGCTTAATATAGTGCCTTTTATTTTGATTATTGCGGCAAATACTTTAATAAAAGGCGTCGAATTCTTTAATAAGAAAACATATGCAATGGAAAATAGTATAATTGGCTGATGTAAAATGTAGTTTGGGAGAAAAGTGAATATTCCGGTCTCGGTGTCCATGCAGTCCGGTGATAAGGAAAACGATTGATAATTATGACCATTTCCAGTTGGCACTGTTTTCGCAAGACTTATTTCTGCTTTCAAGGTGCTGATTCCGAAGTTAGTCTTGCAAAAATAATTCAAGAAGAAGTTACTTTTGCAAAACGGAAGTTAAATTTGCTATTTACCATTAATTTTTCGGATGTAGTTTGCAACGTTTTCTCATGAAACAGTATAAAAAATCACATTGAAATTACACCTTATAGGGTATAAAAGTATGTAAATATTTTGTATTTACACCCTATAAGGTATAAAACAACATAAAAAAATAATATGTATATGATTTGCTTTAAAATGCGGGGTATGGAGTGAGGAATAGAGTGAGATACAGCTGTAAAAAACACTTGCATATTAACTGGCGAAGCGGTATGATAACTGGCAGAAAGTAATTTATACAGAAAGTAAATTAGAAATAATTTTCAGGGAATGAAGTTCTCCCTTGGGAAACCTAAACCGCTTAGTAAGCTGATGACTTCTGTGATGCAATGTCGCAGAAATTGTCAGCTTTTATTGTTTATAGGAAAGGAGCTTTTTATGTTAACATCACTTGCACTCATCTTTTTGGTCGGATTGTCCATGGCGGCAATCTGTCAGAAATGCAGACTCCCGCGGATTGTGGGAATGCTGCTCACCGGTATTGTATTAGAACCTTATGTACTGGACTGGTTAGACCCTTCGATTTTGTCCATTTCGGCGGAACTCCGTAAAATGGCACTGATTATTATCCTTTTGAAAGCGGGACTTTCACTGAATATAGCCGATTTGAAGAAGGTGGGACGGCCGGCGGTGCTGATGTCTTGCCTGCCTGCGAGTTTTGAAATTTTAGGATATTTTCTGTTCGCACCATATCTGCTTGGCATAACCCGGATTGAGGCGGCTGTCATGGGAGCGGTTCTGGGAGCGGTTTCACCGGCGATTGTGGTGCCCCGAATGGTACAGCTTATGGAACAGAAATACGGAACGGAAAAAAGTATTCCGCAGCTTATTTTAGCGGGGGCATCCTGCGATGATATTTTTGTCATTGTCCTGTTTACCACTTTTGCAAATATGGCGCAGGGCGGGCATGCCAATGCTATGGACTTTATAAATATTCCCTTTTCCATTGTGCTTGGCGTGCTGCTCGGCGCATTGGCGGGTTATGCGCTGGCGCTATTTTTTGAAACGGCGTATGCCCATAAAAACTGTGTGCGGAACAGCACGAAGGTGGTGATTGTGCTGGGCGTTTCGTTCCTGCTGATTGCGATTGAAGAATGGTGCAAAAACATCGTATCCGTATCCGGGCTGCTTGCCGTTGTCAGCATGGCATGTGTTCTGAAACTGAAAAGCACGGAATTTGTGTCGAAAAGACTGGCGGAAAAGTTTGGAAAGCTGTGGATTGCGGCGGAGGTTATTTTGTTTGTGTTAGTGGGAGCCGCAGTGGACATCCGCTACACGCTGAGTGCGGGCGGAGCGGCGGTAGCCATGATTTTCATTGCGCTCGCCTTTCGTTCCGTGGGAGTGCTTTGCTGCCTGGTTGGCACGAAACTTTCCGGAAAGGAACGGTTATTCTGCGTTCTTGCCTATCTGCCCAAGGCTACGGTGCAGGCTGCCATCGGTTCCGTGCCTATGGCAATGGGGCTTTCCTGCGGAAAAATCGTGCTTTCCGTGGCGGTGCTGGCTATTTTAATCACGGCTCCGCTGGGAGCGTTCGGCATTGATGCCGGCTATAAGAAGCTGCTAGCGAAAGAAATCTGAGAAAGACAATTTGTGAAAAGAAATCTGTGAAGGACATTTTGTGAAGGACATTTTGTGAAGGAAAATAAAGAACTTATGGAAACAAAGCCGAAAACCGTGTAAAATAGAACATAGTATTAAAGAATATGGAAACAACAGGAAGAAACAAACGGAAACTATAGATGAACAAACAGAAGCTGCAGGTGTAAAGAAGCAGAAATTATAAATAGAAAGGAACAGAAACTATGGCATGTACAACAATATTAGTAGGAAAAAAGGCCTCTTATGACGGCTCTACTATGATTGCAAGAAACGATGACTCCGGGTCGGGAAGCTATACCCCGAAGAAATTTCAGGTGATGCATCCGGAGGAGCAGGTAAAGGTGTATAAATCCGTGATTTCCCATGTGGAGATACCTCTGCCGGGCAATCCCATGCGTTATACTGCAGTGCCGAATGCACTAAAAGGCAAGGGCATCTGGGCAGCCAGCGGCGTCAACGAAGCGGGCGTAGGAATGACGGCAACGGAAACCATTACATCCAATCCGCGGGTGCTGGGAGCTGACCCTCTGGTGGAATATATTCCGGCGAAGAAGGATACAGCACTCGGTGAAAAAGCAACAGGTGAAAACGATACAGCACTCGGTGAAAAAGCAACAGGTGAAAACGATACAGCACTCGGTGAAAAGGCAACGGGTGAAAACGATGTGACTTCCGGTGAAAACGGCATCGAGATGGGGAAAGAAATACCCGGCGGAATTGGGGAAGAGGATATTGTTTACTTAGTGCTTCCGTATATTCACAACGCCAGGGAAGGTGTAAAGCGCTTGGGCAGCCTGCTGGAACAGTACGGTACTTACGAGATGAATGGCATTGCTTTCCAGGATGTGAATGAAATCTGGTGGCTGGAAACCATTGGCGGACATCACTGGATTGCCAGAAGAGTGCCGGACGAGGCATATGTGGTGATGCCCAACCAACTCGGCATCGACTGGTTCGATATCGAGGATGCCCTGACGGAACAGAAGGAATATATGTGCTCCGCGGACATGAAGGAATTTATGGCAAAGCATCATCTGGACCTTACCATCCGCACGGAGGGAGAGCCGGAGAATATTTTCAATCCGAGAGATGCGTTCGGCAGCCATGACGATGCCGACCATGTATACAATACGCCCCGTGCATGGTTTATGGAGCGGTACTTAAATCCCGGCACCTGCATCTGGGATGGCGAGGATGCCGATTATTCCCCGTATTCCGATGACCTTCCCTGGTGTCTGATTCCGGAGAAAAAGATAACGGTGGAAGATGTAAAATATGTACTTTCTTCCCATTTCCAGGGCACGCCCTACGACCCGTATGCATCCTACGGGGATAAATCCATGAAGGGAGCATTCCGTTCCATCGGTATTAACCGGAACGATTTTATGGCGCTTATCCAGATGCGTCCCGACAGGGCGGAGGATTTCCGGACCTTGCAGTGGATTGCTTTTGCGTCCAATGCTTTTAATGTGATGCTGCCGTTTTATGCGGATGTGGAAGAAACTCCGGATTATGTTTCCAATACGACGGAGGATGCGTCCACGGACAATTTCTACTGGGTAAGCCGGATGATTGCCGCCATGGCGGATGCTTCTTACAAAAAATCGGTGTTCCATATTGAGAGATACCAGGAAAACGTACTCTCTAAGGGACATGAGCTGATTAACCGGTATGATGAAAAGTTAGCGGCAGTGGAAGACGAAGCAAAGAGCGGCGCCACCGAAAAAGAAACAGACAGCAAAAAGCGTATGGCACTGAAAAAAGAAGCCAACGAAGCAGTAGCCGAAATGGCAAGAAAAGCCGCGCAGGACACCCTTAACAAGGTTTTGTATGAGCTTAGCAATGAAATGAAAAACGCCTATTCCCGTTCCGATGCGTAAGGAGGTATAAGTATGCAGCTTCTTATTAAACAGAGAATTTTCTCCTGGACAGACACCTATGATATTTATGATGAATGGAACAATCCGAAATATTTTGTAAAAGCGGAGTTCTTTTCCCTGACGCACCAGCTTCATGTGTACGACAACAACGACCGGGAAATCGGAATTATCCATCAGAAAATGTTTACGTTTCTGCCCACTTTTGAAATTGAAGTGGACGGTGAGACCCGGGGCATTATCAAGAAGAAATTTTCCTTTTTCCATCCCCAGTACGAAATTGATTACCGGGGCTGGCATGTGGAAGGGGACTTCCTCGGCTGGGATTATGATGTTTACGATGCCTGCAGCTCCGTGATACATATTTCAAAGAAACTCCTCACCTGGGGCGACACGTATGTGATTGATATTGCAGACCCGGAGGATGAAATTGACGGTCTGCTTCTGGTGCTTGCCATCGATGCGGCAAACTGCACGCAGAACGAGTGATGACCGGGACAATAAGCAGGTCATCCTACTCATTTCCGGATAATGGCGGATTATGCAATTTCTGTTCGGACAGAAAAGTTTACGCAAAATATCAAGAAATTACAGGGGAACAGGGCTACAATAGACTTACGATATCGTAAGGAAGGGGAAACGGCGTATGGAGCATTTGCAGCTTCTGACAAGGGCACTGCAGTATATAGAGGAAAATTTACAGGGCAGCCTTAAGACAGAGGATGTGGCGGCATATTGCTATTGTTCCAAATCTTCCATAGAAAAGCTTTTCAAAAATGTAAACAACATTTCCGTTCACGATTACGTGGTGCGGAGAAAAATGGTGATTGCGGCAGGAAAACTGCAGAAGGAGGACGTCAATATCTTACATCTGGCGCTTTCTTTGGGTTATCAGTCCCATGAGGCTTTCACCAGGGCATTTAGGCAGGTCTGGCACTGCAATCCGTCGGAGTATGCAAAGCAATACCGTTTTACGGAGCTTTATCCGCGGTTTGCTGCCGTACCTATGGAGGGAGCAATTTCTATGAAGAAAAATGTAGACATCAGCGAATTGTACGATTTGCTGCAGGAAAGAAAAAACTGTTATTTTGTGTGTTGTGATATCTGCCATCTGATACCGATTAACGAGATTTCCCGGAAGGCGGGGGACCTGGCTATTTTAGAAGCCATGAAACGGATTTCGGAGGCGGCGGGAGAAGAGGATGTCATGTTCCGGATTGGGGGAGATGAATTTGTACTGCTGACCAATTCCGGGGATGAAGCATACGCGCAGGAAACGGCAGCCGCCATTCTGCGGCGGAACGGAGAAACGGTTTCGTTTGAAGGCAGGGAAATTCCGGTATCCTTGTATGCGGCGGTAACCAGAGTGGAGATGCAGCCGTTAAAGTATCAGGATTTATTTGTCAGCCTGCATGCGGCGATTGACGGGCAGAAAGAGAAGGCAGGTATAACCGGTATACCTGTGAATAAGATGTAAAATATATGTAAAAACAATTATTATATTACTATAATATGGAATAAAAACTTGCATCTGCTTTGCTGTCTGTGATACACTGATGGCGAAGCAGATTTTGTATACAACGGGGCATCGGAGGAAAGCCATGGGATTGTTTTCGGATTTAAGAATGAAGGGAAGAAAAGTGGTGGCAGAGCCGGACGGCGCTGTTTTATTTAAGGGAGCGGTACTGATGGCGGTGGGAATTACCGCCGTATCCACAGTGCTGACGGAATTTGATCCGGCGCCGAAAATGATATTTGTGATAGTGGGTTTGGTGTGCGTCGTCTTTGGTGTACGGTTTGTTCTGCAATACATAAAAGACTACAAAGCGTTCAAGGCATTTGTCCCGGTGTGGGATACGGGCAGAGGCATATATGATAAATTTGCCATTGAACTGAACAACTGGCAGCAGGGCGGACAGGTACCGAAGTGCTGCGACGGCGATACCGCTTATTATCTGAAACTGCAGAGGGAAAGACTTAAGAAAAAAGGCATACAGATGCAGGACAGCATCATGCCGGTAAAAGGAACCGGCTTTGGTACGGCTACTTTGTCCAGAAAATCGGCATGGTATACCACGGATATGACCTACGAGAACATTCATCGGAAAATGGCCTTTGTGGGTGCCCGGGGGACGCTCTATGAGCGGGAAGTGGACCAGGTCATGTATGAAATCATTGCCCATACACCCAATGATGCGCAGACGGAGAATATTACCGTAACGTGTCCGAACTGCGGCTCATTAAGCCCGGTAAGCGAACTGGAAGAGGGCTGCCGTTACTGCGACACCCGTTTTAAGATTACGGATCTATTCCCCAGAGTGGTGAACCTGTATTTCTTAAAAAGCTATTCTATCGCCAATACCAAGCTGATTTTACAGAATACCATGGTGGCTACGATGCTGGGGATTTTTCTTGTGTTTGTGCTTGTGGGTATTGTGAAAACACAGACACCCGGGGAAATACCGGGATATCTGGCATCCACCTTTTTCGCCTCCTTAATCCTGGGCGGATTTTTAGGCTACATTTTAGGAGGCTTCCGGATGATTGCCGTCCAGTTTGACAGGGATGGACAGAAGAGGATATCCGCGTTTAAGTGGGCGCGTACCAAGAGTAAAATAACCAAAACCCTGAACAAATATGACCCTGCTTTTTCCTATGATAAATTTGAAGGGCAGCTGGTATCTCTTATCCGTATGGCAGTTTTGGCGGAACAGCCGGAAGAACTGGCGTGCTACCGGGGAGGGGCGAGGGATGCCCGCTTTGCGGATATTCTGGAAATGACCTATACTAACGGAACGGTGCTCAATAAGGTAAGACAGGATGGCAATAAGCTTCAGTTATCCTTACGCACCTGGTGGGTAAATTACAGCGAAGAGAACGGACAGGTGAAAAAGACGGGTGACTGCATTGATGTGGTAGTGAGTCGTGATATGACGAGACAGGAGGCTCCGGGATTTTCCATTACATCTGTACAGTGTGAAAGCTGCAGGGGGAGCTTTGATGCGGTAAGACAGAGAAAATGTCCTTACTGCGGCAGTGAATATCACATGGAAAAAGAAGGCTGGATAATTGAAGACATGAAACTGGTGCGATGAGCACCGGCTACTCTTCTCAAAAGTATATTGCTGGAGCCATCCACAACAGAAGCCATCCACAACAGAAGCCATCCACAACAGAAGCCATCCACAACAGAAGCCATCCACAACAGAAGCCATCCACAACAGAAGCCATCCACAACAGAAGCCATCCACAACAGGAGCCATCCACAACAGAAAAGGGCACATGAAAAGAAAATTTTCATGTGCCCTTAAATTTTACTTTGTCATAAGCAACAAACAGACTGGCAATATGCGGTTAAAGTTTAACATAATATGCCGGGTCGTGATGCTTCTGCAATTAGTTTGCAGCAGTTACGGATGTGATGTGAGGGTTTACACCTTCATACCAGTACAGGAAGCCTTCCAGGTCGATTACATCGCCGATAGAAAGGTTCTTAACAGCTGCGTATACATCGGAGTCCTTGTCGCACAGATAAGACTCAACGGTGAAGGAATAGGAAGCGCCGTCCTTGGAAACTGTGAAGTATAAGTCGTCACCGTCGGTACCGGAACCGTCCCAGTTGTAAAGGAAAGCAACGTCATTGCCTGCATCGTCCTGACCTGCTGCTTCTACGGTCATACCCTTGAAGGATACGAACTGGTTCTGGTAGTTGATTAAATCGTCGCTTGCAAGATCTGCGGTAACGTCAACGGGTTCTGCAACATAGCTGCCGTCTTCGATTTCAAAGGTTGCGTCGATGATTTCTACTTCGCCGGACCATTCGGACTTGAAACCGGTTACTTTAATCTTGGTACCCTTTTCCAGCTTAGCGTAGTCCTCTTCGGAGCAAGCCATGTTGTAAAGGAAGTAGCCGCCGTCGTGATCCTGGGTGTAAACGGTAGCCTTGTTGTCCCACCAGGACTGCTTAGCCTGTACGTAGGTTTCAACGGTTACTTCGGTATCCAGGTCTGCTGCTACATATTCTGCATAAGTCATAACACCTTCGGACTTAACGTCTTCTGCGTCGTCAGCAGGAGTGGTTTCTGCATCATCGGTAGCTTCTGTAGTATCTTCTACAGTGCTTTCTGCAACAGTGCTCTCGGTGGTAGCAGGTGTGGTTTCGGTGTTGGTGGTGTTGTCAGTAGCATTGCCGCAGCCTGCGAATGCAACGGTAAGGGTCAGTGCTAAAGCCATTACTAATGTTTTTTTCATAATTTCTCCTCTTTTCTGAAAAAAATTAAAAAGTTACCTGTCTGACCGGCACCCCGGTCAAACAGGTATATTATACAATAAAAACTATATAAATCAATGTTTTTTATTAATTGTTTTCTTTTTTTTCAGATATTCGACACTGACATAAAGGATAATCAGCACCCACGCAGTGATAAGGGAAGCAAGCAGAACTACGGCTTCCATGGGAAGTTTTCCTAAGTTTTTTTTGCCGGAAATGCTGTCGGTTCCCTGTCCGAGACGATATAGGGACTGCACATCGGTAAAGAGCTTTTCCATGTAGGTATCGTCTATGGTTTCCTTGCGGCGGCAGGACTTGGTGACATTTTCGATAAGCTGTCCGGCGGCATCACGTAAGGAAGCGGAGCCGTTGAATACCGGTGTGACAAAGGTATCGTCCACATGCTCCAGTAAAAGCTCGGATGCCTTTATTTTTACGTCATAGTGCGTGCCGTTGTCCTCTCCGCAGCGGGAAAGATAATCCTGATAAGAGGGATCCGCCTGTGCTTTTACGGTAACCGGCACATAGCCTTCCGTTTCTGCATAGGCAATCTGCACCTTGTTGGTCAAAAGGTACTGGGTAAACAGCCAGGAAGCCATGACCTCACCGGAGTCCTTTTTATTGAAGATACAAAGGGAAGGTCCCTGGGAAATCATCTGCGGGTTTTCCGGGTCCGCCTGCGGTATCATGCGTACGGCGGTTTCAAAATCTACAAAGGCTTCTTCGCTGATGTCGGACAGGGGAGCATGTGTGCCCATCCAGGTTGCGCCCGCCGTGGAGTCAATGGCAAAGACGCACTGGCCGGCATTCAAAAAGTTAGCCGGATAGCTGGAAATCTTAAAGGTGGAGAAAGCGCCGCTTTTGGCATGCTCCGCAATGGTGAAAAGCAGGCTTCTTGTGGTGTCGTTAAACAGTTCGATAGCCCCGTCCGGGGTGGAATAACCGGCATCAAGCTGCTTTAACATCTGAATCATCATATTGTCGGTGGACTTGTAAATAAAAGGTATCATAACCTTTTGTCCGTTCAGAAGATATGTGCCGTCGGCATCTTTTTCGGCTGCTTTTTCCGATACTTCCCAGATAAAATCCCAGGTTACCACATCGGGCAGTTCGTAGCCCAGCTTTTCCACATAGGTTTTGTTGACATACAGGGCTTCTGTGGAACGCATGTAGGGTACAGCATAGTAGTGTCCGGCAAAGGAGCATTCTTCTAAAAACTGGGGGATGATTTCTCCCGGTGTTTCAAAATTCACGTTGCTGCCGGAAAAACCGTACTTTTCGTCCGTCATCAGTTCATCCAGAGGCACCACCACGTTGTTGCCGGTCAGATATGTGGCAATGTGGTCGGGATAGGTGATGCAGACATTGGGAGTGGTATCCGTGGCAATGTTGGTGATAACATCGTTGTAAATCTTGCCGTAGTCGGTATAAAGACGTAAGTTTACCTTGATGTTGGAATAAAGACTTTCAAAATCACTGATTGCCTGCTTGTAAATATCGGTCTGGGTCTTATTGGTATCGTTCTTTGCCCAGAAGGTAATTTCATAGTTTTTGCCAGTGTCAAAGGTATCGGGAACGGTAAATTCCTTCGCACCCTTAGAACCGTGGCAGCCGGTCAGCAACAGAGCGGAAGCCGCTCCTAAAAGGAAGGGCAGGGCTTTTTTCCATACATGTTTCATCCTTTGGTACCTCCTCTTGCCACACCCGCCATGATTTTCTTGCGGAATACTAAAAACAGAATGATAAGGGGCAGGGAAATAACCACCACAGCCGCCATCATGGCAGGAATGTTTTCCCGCCCGAAGCCGTTTTCACGGATTTCCTGAATGCCGTTGGATACTAAAAAATAACGGGAGTCGTCCGTAATCAGACGGGGCCACACATAGGAGTTCCAGCATTCGATGACCTTTAATATGGCAATGGTAATCAGCGTGGGCTTGCAGATGGGTATCATGACCTTCCACAGATAACGCAGGTCCGGCGTACCGTCCACCTTTGCCGCGTAGTAAAGCTCATCCGGTACCTGGGCAAAATTTTCTTTCAACAGATAAATGTAAAATACCGAGGTGACGGAGGGCAGTATCAGACCCGTGAAGGTATTGCGCAGGTTTAAGTTGGTGATGGTCACGAAGTTGGTGATGACCACCAGTTCGTTGGGAATCATCATCAGGGATAAGAACAGGGTAAAGGCCAAGTTCTTGCCCCTAAATTCCAGACGGGCAAAGGCAAATGCCGCCAGGGTGCTGACAACGACCATCAGCGCCGTGGTAATCACGGTGAATAAAAAGGTGTTCAGCAGATACTTTCCCAGAGATACCGTGGTAAATGCATCCACATAATTCTGCAGTGTGGGTGACAGGGTAAAAAAGGAAGGAAAGTATTCTGCGTTGTAGGAGCCGTAGCTTTTTACGGAGGTTAAGATCATCCAGTAAAAAGGAAACAGCACGATGAGTGCCCACAGGGTGAGCAGCACATAAATGAGGGTTTTCTTCAGTTTTCCCATAGTTTCGACCTCCGCTATACATAGTGTACATGCTTCTTGCTGACGAGCAGGTTGATACAGGTGATGGTCAGCACGATGGCAAACAGAATGATGGCAGCCGCAGAGGCATAGGAGGGATAACCACCGCTGTCTCCGTAGAGCATATCGTAAACATAACCCACGATGGTGTTCATTTCCGCCGCGTTTAAGTCCGTGCCGAACAGAGCCACCGCGTCGCTGTATGCCTTGAAGGCGCCGATAAATCCCGTGATGATAAGATAGAACAACATGGGAGAAATCATGGGCAGCGTAATTTTGTAAAAAATACGGAAGGGAGAAGTGCCGTCCACCTTTGCCGCATTGTAGTACATGGGATTGACGGAGGAAAGGGCGCTTGTCAGGATTAAAATCTTGAACGGCATAACGACCCAGATGGTGTAAAAGCACAGGACAAACATCTTTGCCCAGTAGGGACCGTCAATAAAATCCACGGAGGGACCGCCGAACCAGTTGATAAGCAGGTTGATGAGGCCTTCCGAATAGGCTGTTTTCTTGAATAAAATCATAAATACCAGACCGACCGCCAGAGTGTTTGTCACATAAGGCAGAAAATAAATGGTCTGGAACAGCTCCCGCAGCTTTTTAATGGAACTCAATGCCGCCGAAATGAGCAGGGCAAACAGGGTGGAGAGGGGAACCGTAATAATAACTAAAAGGAAGGTATTTTTCAGCGCCTGCAGAAAATACGGGTCATGCAGTACGTAGGAATAGTTGTAGGTGCCGGTGCCGAAAAAGGTCTGGGACGCCGAATTGTAGCCCTCTTCAAAAGAATATACAAATACGTCAATCAAAGGATAAATCATAAATACGCCGAGAAACAGGAATGCCGGCAAAAGATAGAGCCATCCTTTTCCATTTTGTTTTTCCATAGATAACTATACCAGCCTTTCTCCGCTTTCCTTCTCGAATAAATAAACCTTGTGGGGCTTTAAGGAGAAGCTGACGGTGGGGGAAGTGACATCGATTTTCACATCCGAGCCGATAATGGAGCGGATAACGGCATTCTCACAGTCCTCATGGGAGGAAACCACGCTGACGTCCCTGCCCATGACTTCCACACGGGAGAGATTGCAGACTAATTTGCCGTCCGGGTCGGGAATAAATCCTTCGGGACGGATGCCCACGGAAACCTCCCTGTCGGAAATTCCTCTGGCGGGAAGAACCGCATCCTTTCCTATATAAAGAGTTTCGTCCTTTACATGGCCGGTAAATACATTGATGGGCGGTGTGCCTAAAAATTTGGCAACAAACAGGTTGACCGGGTTGTCGTAGACATCCTGCGGCTTGCCAATCTGCTGCACCAGTCCGTCCTTCATGACGACGATTAAATCGGAAATGCTCATGGCTTCGTCCTGGTCGTGGGTAACGAAAACCGTGGTAATGCCGGTCTGCTTCTGGATACGGCGGATTTCTTCACGGGTCTGCAGACGGAGTCTGGCATCCAGGTTGGAAAGGGGCTCGTCAAGGAGAAGCACCTTGGGCATTTTAACCAGTGCCCTGGCAATGGCGACACGCTGCTGCTGTCCTCCGGAAAGCTCGCTGGGCTTGCGGTCCATAAGACCTTCAATCTGGACTAACTTCGCGGTCTCCAGGGCACGCTGTTCCATTTCCTCTTTGGAAAGCTTGTCCGTCCCTCTTAAATTTTCCAGAGGGAAGGTGATGTTTTTTAAGACGGTCAGGTGGGGATAGAGGGCATAGTTCTGGAAAACCAGTCCCACACCGCGCTTTTCGGGCGGAAGATTTGTGACGTCTTCTTCACCGAAGAAAATCTGTCCGTCCGTGGGCTTTAACAGACCGCAGATTAAATTCAGGGTAGTACTTTTTCCACAGCCGGAAGGTCCCAAAAGACCGATGAGCTTACCGTCGGGGACTTCAAAATCGAAATTGTTTACGGCAATGACATCTTCGCTTTTCCTGCCCCTGCCGGGGAATTTTTTGGTAAGATTTTTCAAAATAATTTTCATGTGTTTCTCCTTGCAAAAAAGTATTCCGTAAGAAAGATATTCTACGGCGGTTACAGACCGTAAGAGTTTTTCAAATCGCTGGATATATGGTCAAGGTCGGGATAGATGAAGCTCTCCGTCATGCCGAATACGCGAAGGCTGTTGATGAAGTAATCCTTCCGGTAGCCGGGAATGATGATTTTATATAGGGTGTTTTCATCGCAGATATCCTCTAAGCGGCGCAGGGAATTGTGGATGGTAAAGCTTGCCTGCTGGTAGTACATACGCAGGTTTTTCTCCGTGGAGTGACAGGCAAGAATTTTGTCCACCAGAGCCGGATTGTGGTGCGTGTGCTTGAAAGCGGGCAGCAGCATTTCCTGGCTGGTATCCGCATCTATGGGGAAAATGCAGCGGCCGAAGCCCTCCTGCTCATTTAAGATATCCGGAGCTAAAATCCAGATGCCGGCGTCCATGTCGTAGGTGGTCTGGTAGGTCTCCGATGCAAAGAAGGAAGCAATCAGGGGTGACTGGCTCCAGTCTAACATCCGGGTGGGCAGACCGTAGTGCTGCATGATGGAAACCCAGGCAGCATAGTTGTGCTTTTCCGGCGGATTGTTCAAAATCTGCTTGGCGCGGATGTAAAAATCGTTGGTAATGTAGCGTTCCTTTTCCAGACGCTTTTCGCTCCGCTGGATGGAAGGAACCAAAGACAGGGAAGCATCGTCCACACCACGGTACCAAAGCCTGAGACCGTGCTTCTGATGCAAGCCGTTGACGAACTGCAGAAGCTCATCAATGGTACGAATTTCTTCAATAATCATTTCAGTATGCCTTTCTGTATTGATGTTACTTATTATAGAAGATTTTTTCACAGGGTACAAGCTAAGGATAGCGATTTCAAAAAAAATATGCTACAATGCCCTTTGAGTGAATGTATATGAAAAGTTTGTAATTTTACGGAAGGGATTGGTGACAAACGTGGAAAACATCAAAAAGAATTTCGGCTTCGGCTGTATGCGTCTGCCCATGAACGGCAGTGAAGTGGACACCGAAGAAACCTGCCGCATGGTGGATGTCTTTTTAGAGGCGGGTTTTAATTATTTTGATACGGCACACGGATATATACAGGGAAAGAGTGAGCTGGCGTTAAAGGAATGCCTGACCGGCCGTTACCCGAGAGACCACTACATCCTGACGGATAAGCTGACCGATTTTTATTTTAAGAAGGAAGAGGATATCCGACCCTTCTTTGAAAGCCAGCTGCAGGCATGCGGCGTGGACTACTTTGACTTTTATCTGATGCATGCCCAGAATGCGGAAAATTATAAATTTTTCAAATCCTGCCATGCCTATGAAAATGCATTTGCCTTAAAGAAAGAGGGAAAAATCCGCCATGTGGGCATTTCCTTCCACGATACCGCAGAAGTGCTTGACCGTATTCTGACCGAGTATCCGGAAGTGGAAGTGGTGCAGATTCAGTTCAATTACTTAGATTATGACGATCCGGCCGTACAGAGCAGACTCTGCTACGAGGTGTGCCGCAAACACAACAAGCCGGTGCTGGTTATGGAGCCGGTAAAGGGCGGCAGCTTAGTCAACCTGCCGGAAAAAGCCCAAGCCGTATTAGACGATCTTCACGGCGGCAGCCCTGCCAGCTATGCCCTTCGCTTTGCAGCCGGTTTCCCGGGTATGATGATGGTGCTTTCCGGCATGAGCAATATGGAGCAGATGCAGGACAACATCAGCTTCATGAAGGATTTTAAGCCCTTGAATGAAGAAGAAATGGAAGCCGTGAAAAAGGTGCAGCAGATTTTCAGGGAAAAGGATTTAATTCCCTGTACCGCCTGCGGTTACTGTACGGAGGGCTGCCCGAAGCACATTGCCATTCCCGATTTGTTTGCGGTTATGAACGCCGGGACGCTTCACCATGACTGGAACGCGGATGATTACAACGAAATACATACAAGCGAAGGCAGAAAAGCCTCCGACTGCATCAAATGCGGTAAGTGCGAAAAAGCCTGTCCCCAGCATCTTCCCATCCGGGAACTGCTTGTCAGCGTAGCAAAAGAATTTGAAAAGTAAGTGAGGTAAGAAACATGATACAGACGATTGCAAAGAAAAAGATTTCCGTAAAGGCACAGACATTTGCTGCAACAGGCGCTATGGCGGCAGCCGTGGCACTTCCGCAGGTACTTCATCTTTTAGGCAGATATTCCGGCATCGGCACGGCGCTGGGAGAGGTATTTCTTCCCATGCATCTGCCCATCCTGTTAGTAGGATTTTTAGCAGGTCCTTATGCCGGTATGGCAGCGGGACTTTTAAGCCCTCTTATCAGCTTTGGTCTGACCGCCATGCCCGGTTCCGCCATGCTGCCCTTCATGATGCTGGAGCTTTTCTCCTACGGTCTTCTGGCAGGGCTTCTTAAGGATGTGAAGCTGCCCTCCGTTGTAAAGGTGCTTGCCGTACAGGTGGGCGGACGCGCCATCCGTGCGCTGGCTATTTTATTTGCCGTATATGTTATCGGCTCCGACCGCATTCCGGCAGCCGTTATTATAAACAGCATCAGGACCGGTATGATTGGCATTGTGCTTCAGTGGGCGCTCATTCCGTTAATTCTTTACCGCGTAAACAGTGTTTCCAAAGAGCAGTAAAGGGAGTTTTACCATGCATTATTACACAAAGTTAGCGAAAAAGCTCATGGAAGAGGACCGGTATACCTGCGTCATCTGCGGGGAGGGCATCACTTATTTTTCCGAAGAAAGCGGTGTGCGACCCCTGATGCAGTGGACGGCGGAAAAAATCAATGTAAAGGGGTGCTGCGCTGCCGATAAAATCGTAGGAAAAGCGGCAGCCCTTCTCTATGTGGGACTCGGCGTAAGGGAAGTGTATGCTTCCGTTATGAGCAGACGGGGAGAAGAAACCCTTAAAAAACACGGCATAGAAGCTTTTTACGGGGAGCTGTGCGAGGACATCCGCAACCGCACGGATACGGACATCTGTCCCATGGAAAAAGCGGTGCGGGAGGCGGAAACACCTGCGGAAGCGGTGGAAGCCATTAAGGCCGCCATCAAAGCCATGCAGGCTCACAGAGGATAAAAAAACGCATGATGCAGTCATGCGGAAATACGGATAAAGGATTTATTTTATGAGAACTTGCCTGTATATTTTAATAGGGTATCTGAGCGGCAGCATTTTGTTTGCCAATGTATTTTCCGCTCTGTTTCACGAAAAAGGTGCCATAGAAGAAAGTAAGGACAAAAACCCCGGGACCGCCAATGCCTTTTTGTACGGGGGCTTCCGGTGCGGCGTGCTGACCCTTATCTGCGATTTGGGAAAGGGCATACTGCCGGTACATTTTTATCTTGCGGGCAGCCGCCCGGAAGAAGCGGCGGCACTTTCCCTGGCGCTGGTGCTGGCGGCACCGGTCGTGGGGCATATCTGTTCCGCGTACCACAATTTCAAAGGAGGAAAGGGCATTGCCGTAACCTTTGGCAGTCTTCTCGGCATGTTTCCGGATTTGCGTCCGGCTCTGTTGCTTGCCTTTTTCTTTCTTTTTTATTCGCTTATTCTGCGGATCATACCTCATTTTTACCGTACACTGGTGACGTATCTGTGTACCATGGTGGGACTGTTTTTTGTCCCCTGCCAGCCGGGAGTGCGAGCCGGGTTCTTCCTGATTTCCCTTGCCGTACTTCTGCATTTTCATTTCAGTAAAGAGGAAAGAGAGCAATTTCAGGTTAAATTATTATGGATGCATTGATATTATCATGCGGTACCGGTGGTGGACACAATGCCGCCGGCCGTGCCATTATGGAAGAACTGCAAAGAAGAGGGCATCACGCGGAGATGTTCAATCCTTACAATCTGGTCAGCGACAGACTGGCGGAGGAAGTGGACAAACTCTATATTAAAATGGCGCAGAAGACACCCAGGGCGTTTGGCTTTGTATACCGGTTGGGAAATCTTTACCGGAAGCTGCCGGTGAAGTCCCCCGTTTATCATGTGAATAAAAAGATGGTGCCGGTGCTGGAGCGTTATCTTGCCGAGCACCCGGCGGATGTGATTTTCATGCCCCATCTGTATCCGGCGGAAATCATTACCCAGATGAAAAAACAGGGCAGCAGCCTGCCGCTTACCATATTTGTGGCAACGGACTATGTCTGCATACCCTTTACGGAAGAAACAAACTGTGATTATTATGTCATCCCTGACGAAGAACTGAAGGATGATTTCATAAAGAGAGGCATCCCGGAGGAGAAGCTGCTTCCTTACGGCATTCCCACCTCCGCTGCTTTTTCGGAAGAAAAGAGCAGGGAAGAGGCAAAGGAGGAGCTGGGCTTACAGAAGGACAGGCATTACCTTCTCATTTCCGGCGGCAGCATCGGGGCGGGACAGCTCTGCAAGGCGGTTCGTGTTTTAAAAAGACACTATGCCGGTACGGACAAGGAACTCGTTGTCATATGCGGCAACAATACCACCTTGTATGAGGAGCTGAAACGCGAGTATGCGGCGGATAAGGACATGGTACACATCCTGATGCATACGGATCGGATGGCGGACTACATGAAAGCCTGTGACGTTGTGCTTTCCAAACCGGGTGGACTTTCTTCCACGGAGGCGGCGGTTTCGGGGACGGCGCTGCTTCACATTACCCCCATTCCGGGCTGCGAAACCCTGAATATGAAGTTTTTTGGGGAGAGGGGCATGGCGGTGCCGGTGGAGACGATTGATGCCAGACTGGGAAAAATCTGTGATAAAATGCTGAAAGAGGAGCGTTACCGGAGGATGGCGGACAGACAAAAACAATACATTAACCCGCATTCGGCGGCGGATATCTGTGACTTTGCACAAAAGTATGCAAATTACGCAAAAAATATTTCAATATAAGCAAAAATAGTGTAAAATAAGCGCAAAGCAAAAGGGAAAATGAGGAACAGCATATGTATGTTTTCTTTCTGACCGTTCAATATGTGGGAATTGCGGTATTGATTACGGAGATGATGTTTATATTAAGCAAGCCGGCTTCTAAATTACAGATGACCCTGCTTGTTATGACAACGGCGACGTTACTGAATTTTATCGGCTACCTGATGGAGATTACGTCGACTTCCATGGAAACGGCACTGATGGGTGTCAAGGTGGAATACCTTGGCAAACCCTTTATTATGCTGAGTCTGTTCTTTTTTGTGATGCATTACTGCCATATAGAGATTCCCAAGATTGTGTCCGGGTTTTTCATGATTATGCACATAGGCATTACCATGCTGGTATTTACCTGTGATGACCACAACCTGTTTTATGACAGTTTAAGCTTCACCACAGAAGGCGTTTTTCCCCATCTCTTAAAGGGACAGGGTCCCATGTGTATTTTCTTTATGGTGATGACCGGATGCTTTGCGACCATTTGTATTTTCTGCGCTGTACGGGAGTGGCACATAGCAGAGACAAAGCTTGCCAGAAAGCAGGCAGCATACATTCTGCTCATGATTGTAACCCAGGCAATCGGATTTGCCTTGTATTTAAGCGGTATTACCGGCGGATACGACACCATGAACATTGCATATCTGATCAATGTTATTCTGCTGGCAGTTTCCATTTTCCGCTACCGTTTGTTCGAAGTGCTTACCCTTGCCAAGGAAAAAGCGCTGAACGATTACCAGGACGGCCTGATAGTGCTGGACAACCGCAATACGGTCATCTATTCCAACTCCCTTGCAAAGGAAATCTATCCGGAATTAAAAGGAGAGGATTACCAGGGAGTGATAGAGCGTCTGGATGCTTATATGAATCTGGAAGAGAAGCTTTTTTATAAAAATAAAGTATTTCAGATTAAAAGACAGCCCATTCTGCAGGAGGGCATGGAGTACGGCAGGACCTACAAGATTATCGATATCACGGACAGCTACTATTATGCAACACGTCTGCAGAACGACGTAGAGGAAAGAACCAAACAGATTAAATCCATGCAGAGCTCTGTTATTGAAAGCTTTGCCAACATGATTGAAGCAAGAGACGGTATTACAGGACAGCATGTGAAGCATACAAGCGCCTATGTGCGAATACTTATTTATGGGCTGAAGGAAACGGGGCTTTACAAGGATCTGCTGACGGATGAATACATAGCCACGGTCATTGACGTGACGCCGCTTCACGATATCGGCAAGATTGCCATTATGGATCAGATTCTAAAGAAAAACGACAGACTGACCGATGAAGAATTTGAAGCTATAAAGACCCATCCCCAGGTGGGAGCCGTCATTGCGGAGGATATCCTAAGAGGCGTGGAAAGCGATTCTTATATTAAGGTGGCTCACGACATCATTCTGTACCACCACGAAAAATGGGACGGTACCGGTTATCCTACCGGTTTAAAGGGCAACAAAATTCCGCTTTGTGCCCGTATTATGGCGGTGGCGGATGTATATGACGCCCTGCGATCCAAGAGAAGCTACAAGGAAAGCTTTTCCAAAGAGAAGTCAAGAAAGATTATTGTGGAAGGCGCAGGCGTACACTTTGATCCGGATATTGTAAGAGTATTCCAGGAGCATATTGATGAAATTGAGAGGGTTGAGTAAATAAGGACCTGTGTGTATGGAGCAAGATAAGAAATCAGGCAACAACGGATACGAACTTAGGAAAGCAGCCGGGCTCTATTGGCTGCTTGATTTGCGCCAGGGCGGAGAGCATTACAAGCCTCCCTTGGCAATGAATGAAATGGGGGCTGAGATTTTTAAATATCGGCAGTTGGGGGACAGCGAAGAGGAGATTATCAGAAAAACAGGTAACACTTATGATGCCGATGTGGAGACCATAAAAAGGGATGTAACATCTTTTCTGAAGAAGCTTAGGGAGTATGAAACAGAGTAAGAAAGGTGCGTTGAGAGGATGAATGTTCTGTTAATAGGGGGATGCAGTAGTGTTATTAACAATCTTATCATCAAATTAAATAAAGAAGGACACAGAATCTATCTTCTGACAGGCAGCCGTTATGAAAAGCAGCCCTATCAGAGGGTATTTGAAAAATATCACTTCCCATATGATGCCGGCTGTCTGAATGAAATTTTTGAAAGCATCAATCCTGACCTTACGATTTTTATGGGAGCTTACGATACGAACTTCCACTGGGACAATGAGGAGTCCGAAGCGGTACGGTATTCCGCCTGTGTGATGAACATCCTGATGGCATATGCCATGAAGAATAAGGGACGGTTCATCTATCTGTCTTCGGATGAGGTGTATCAGGGGGATTTCCCGGAGGACATTTCCGAAGAAACGCCTACGGCGCCCCAGGGCTTTAAGAGCATGGTGCTTTCCCAGACGGAGGAAATGTGCGAAAGCTACGGCAAAAACTGCGGCAGGGATATTATTGTTCTGCGTCTTGACCATCTGTATTCTATGCCGGATACCATGGCAGATGTCACCGATATCTGTACAAAGATGTGTCTGGAGTCTTTAGATAAATACATTATCACGGTAGATGACAACGATACCTTTTCACTGCTTTATGTTACGGATGCGGTGGAATATCTGTACCGGCTTGCCGTCTGCGAAACCCACAAATACCATTTATACAATTTATCTTCCGAAACACCCGTTACCGAGCGGCAGCTTGCGGAATTAGTGCGCAAAAATATGTGGTTCAACGTGGAAATTGTGTCCGTGGGAACCAATACCAAACGGAAAATATTGTCCTCCGCCCGCTTTGCGGAAGAGTTCAAACCCTCGTTTCTGTGCGACACACCCCATGTGGTGGCAAGAATTGTTGCCCGGATGAAGAAGTACCGACATATCTTTTTATACGGAGAAAAGCGGAAGAAAACCATAAGGGAAAGAATTCCGGAACGGGCGGGCTGGCTTATGAAAACAGCGATACCCTATATCGAAAACGGCATCTGCTTTGTGATTTTCTTTATGTTAAATAACAGGGCGGTGGGCAGTAAATATTTCCACAGTCTGGATTTTTACCTTTTGTATGTACTTTTATTTGCCATTGTGTACGGCCAGCAGCAGGCAACGCTTTCCGCGACGCTGGCGGTGGCGGGCTATTGTTTCCGGCAGATGTACGACCGGAGCGGTTTTGAACTGATGCTCGACAGTAACACCTATGTGTGGATAGCCCAGCTTTTTATTCTGGGGCTTGCGGTGGGCTACATGCGCGACTACATTACCAAGCTGAAAAGGGAGCACGGGGAAGAAAAGGAATTTTTGAGCCAGCAGCTTGAGGACATCAAGGAAATCAACGACAGCAACGTGCGCGTAAAGGATGCGCTGGAAACCCAGATTGTGAACCAGAACGACAGCGTGGGCAAGATTTACAGCATTACCTCATCCTTAGACCAGTACAGCCAGGAGGAAGTGCTTTTCTATGCGGCGGAAATGATTGCCCGACTGATGAAAAGCAGGGACGTGGCGATTTACACCGTATCCGGCGGCGAGTACGCCAGACTGTTTTCCGCAACCTCGCCCAAGGCAAGAAGCATGGGAAACTCCATCCGCTACAGGCAGCTTGGGGAAATGTACGAGGTACTGGGAGAAAAAAAGGTATTTATCAACCGGAGCTTAAACGACAAATACCCACTTATGGCAAATGCCATTTTTGAAGAAAATGAAATACAGATGATTATTATGATCTGGGGAATCCCCTGGGAGAGCATGACACTGGGGCAGGCAAACCAGCTGGTGGTAATCAGCGCCCTCATCCACAATGCGGTGGTGAGAGCGAATAAATATCTGGAAGCGCTGGAAGAGGAGCGTTACATTGACGGCACCAAAATCCTGGATGACGAGGCGTTTACCACCCTTATCAATGCATATCTGGCGGCGGAAAAGAAGGGACTTACCGAATGTATTGTGTTAAAGGTGGAAGCGGCGCCGGACATTACCTACAAGGATCTTGCCATGCGGATTTCAGCCAGGCTGCGGCATCAGGATTACGTGGGACTTCTGTCGGACAACCGCCTGTATGTGCTGCTTTCCAATGCCAGAAGACAGGACGCAGTGCCGGTTATGGAACGACTTTCCGCCATCGGCTGCAGGAGTGAGATTATGGAGGAATATGAGCAATGAAGCGGCGGTTGAAGAAAAGCCATATTTTTATCCTGATTGTCATGCTCATCTGCCCCGTGGTGGGACCGCTTTTTTTCCTGCTTGCCTGTCTGTGGTATAAACTGTTCTTTTCCGAACCGGTGGACCTGGACGATGTCATTTTCAGCAAGGAAAGGGTAAAAGCTTCCGTCCGCGCAGAGGAGGAGCAGGAGAGGAACATGGTTTCCTTAGAGGAAGCCATAGAAGTCACCAATGAGTCGGATTTACGGAACCTGATGATGAATATTGTAAAGGGCGATATCCGTAAGTCCTTAGCATCCATTTCTCTTGCCTTAAACAGTGAGGACACGGAAACGGCGCACTATGCGGCAAGCGTGCTGCAGGATGCCCTGAACGATTTCCGTATGACGGTGGAAAAGCAGAAAAAGCTTATCGAAGAGGGCGGCGCCGACAAGACAGTCTATGCGGATATGCTCTTAAACTATATGAATGACGTCTTGAAACAGAAGGTTTTTACGGACATGGAGCAGAAAAGCTATGTGGCGGAAATGGACTATGTGGGCGAAGTGATGTATGCGGAAGCACCGGACGCCATGAGCATTGAACAGATGGAGGCGCTGATTCTGCGTCTTTTGGAGATTGACAATTTTACCGACTGTGAAAAATGGTGTGAACGTGCCAAAGAGAAATACCCGAATACGCTGGCGGCGTATACCTGCCGGCTCAAGCTGTATTTCAGCAGCGGGCAGAGAGAAAAATTCTTTGAAACCATCGAGGAGCTGAAACAATCTCCGGTGGTGGTGGACAGAGAGACCCTGGAGCTTATCAGAGTGTTCCGGTAATAGAGGTGGAAGATGATATCCCGCAGAAATTTTTTAATCATCCTTCTGATGATGGGCGTACTGTTGTTTATGTTTCAGTTCTCCCAGTTAGTGAAGGAAAACGGCAACGACTACGAGACAAATGAATATTACGGCACCGGGCTTCTTTCGGGAGAGGATGCCTGGCAGCCGGCGCAAAAAGAGTCTGCGTTTGCTTCTCTGGAAGGCTATGCCCTTTTTGTGGGAGCTACGGAAGGCAGTGTGGCAAAGACTGTGGAAGAATGGTGCCGCTATGTGAAAAAAGACCTTCTGTGCGAGGAACATCTGACGGAAGGTAGGACACTGGGACTACTTTTAGTGGACGGCGCTTCCATTGACTATGAAAAAGAGGAAACCGCCATTCTGTCCTATGCCTCAGAGGGGGTGCCCATTGTTTTCTGCACACTGCCGGAGGCCTCCTGCATTGAGGAGTGGGAGTCCCTGCAGGCGCTCCTTGGCATTACGGAGATAAAGAATGAGGAAACGAAGGTGGACGGCATCCGCCTGTTTGACGGCTTTCTTTTAGGCGGCGAGGCGGTATACAAAGCGCAGAACGACAAGGAGGCAGAGGAACTGCAGGACTTTACCCTGACCATGCCCTGGTATGTGACGGGCAAAGGAAGCAAGACCTATATGGTGGGGCTGAAGGACGAAACGAGGGTAGAGAGGGAGGAGTTTCCGCGTATTCTCTGGCGAAACCGCTACGAGGACACCTTCGTGTTTGCCGTAAACGGTGACTATCTGACGGATATTGAGGGACTTGGCATTTTAGACGGCTTTCTTTATGAAATGCAGGAATTTACCGTGTATCCGGTGGTCAATGCCCAGAATATCAGTGTGGCGGACTATCCCAGTCTTTCTTCGGAAACGGATGCGGTAATGCAGGCATATTACAGCCGGACCAGCCGCAGCTTTGTGCGGGATGTCATGTGGCCGGGAATTTTAGCCATGTCCTCCCGGCAGGAACTGAAAATGACCTGTTTCCTAAATACCGGCTATGAAAGAACCAGCCTTGCCGGTATTATGCCGGAGGATTTGATTTTCTACCTGCAGCAGTTCAAGGAAGCAGGAGCGGAAGCGGGCTTAAGCATGAACCGCACCAGGGATGTGTCTGTAAGCGAGCAGATTGCCGAAGAGAGAGGTTTTTTAGGCAGAATGGACTGCGGGTATTCCTTCGGTGCCGTTTATGAGGAAGCCGTGTCGGAAGAACTGCGGGAAGCTATGGAGAAAAATGCCTATTTTTCCGGCATTCATACCCTGACCTGCAGGGACAGGGGAGAAAATTTCCTATTGTCCTATTATACCGGCGATGTGACCCTGCAAGGGGTGACAGCGGAGGCGGAAGCATACAGCTACCGCACGGATTTCAGGAACAGGAGTCTGGCAACGGCGCTTGCCTATTCCAATACACTGCTTGACATGCACCGGATTATGTGGCCGGAGACGGAAGATGACCGCTGGGAAAAGTATTTTAACAAGGTGTTCAGCAATGTCAGCACCTATTTCCATAATTTCACGTTCATGGAGGACACCACCCTTTCGGAAAGCGACAGCCGTGTGCGCTCGCTGCTCAATCTTTCCTATGAGATTGAAAAAGAGGATGACGGCATTGTGGTATATGCCACGGGTATCCGGCAGGAAGCGTGGTTTTTACTGCGCACCCACGGACAAAAAATTGCCGACATCACGAACGGTGACTATGAGCGGGTAGAACAGGATGCCTATCTTGTGAAGGTGCAGGTGGGCGGCACCCATATCCGGCTGACACGGGCGGATGAGGTATTGCAGTATAAGGAGCCTTTCATGGCGCCCTGACGGGACGAAAGGCAGCAGTAAAGGAGAACAGTCATGAAAATCTGTATGGTGGCGGAGGGCTGCTACCCTTACGTGGTGGGCGGTGTATCCGGCTGGATTCACAGTATGATCAAAGCCTTTCCGCAGCATGAATTTATCATATTGGCGATTATCTCCGACAGAAAGCAGAGCGGGAAGTTTCAGTACGAAATGCCGGACAATGTGTCGGCTGTGTATGAGGCTTACTTAAACGATGTGGACTGGTCAAAGGGAAAGCATAAAAAAATAAAATTAGATAAGAAGCAGTACCGCGCCCTGCAGAGTGTGATTCTGGGATACAAAACAGACTGGGATACTCTGTTTGCCATGTGCCAGAAGAAAGAGTTTTCCATTGATGCGTTACTGATGGGTGAGGATTTTTTCCATGTGGTGGAGGAGTGCTACGAAGCGAAGTATTCCCAGATTGTATTTTCGGATTTTCTGTGGACCATGCGCTCCATTTACCTGCCGCTTTTCTTAATCCTGCATACGAAAATTCCCAGAGCGGATGTGTACCACTGCGTGGCTACGGGTTATGCGGGCGTTCTGGGTGGCATGGCAGGCTATTTGTACCATTGTGGGCTTCTGGTATCGGAGCACGGCATATATACCAGGGAAAGGGAAGAGGAAATCCTGAAGGCTTCCTGGGTCAGCGGTATTTACAAGGATATCTGGATTGAGCAGTTTAAGAAAATGTCCCGGCTCGCCTACGACAGGGCGGATGCGGTGACGGCACTGTACGGTCACGCCAGAAAGCTGCAGACGGAGCTGGGCTGCGATATTTCCATCACCCATGTGACACCGAACGGCATTGACGTAGACAGCTTTGCAAATATTCCCGGCAAACAGCCGGAGGATGAGGGCTTTATCAATATCGGTGCAGTTTTACGTGTGACACCCATTAAGGATGTCAAGACCATGATAAGGGCATTTGCCTTTGCGGCGGAGCGTGTGCCCAACCTGAAGCTCTGGATTATGGGACCCCGCGACGAGGATAAGGAATATGCGGAAGAGTGTTACGAGCTGGTAGAGGTATTGGGACTTGAAAATGTGATATTTACCGGCAGAATTCAGGTAAAGGAATACCTGGGAAGGATGGATTTTACCATTCTTACCAGCATCAGTGAGGGACAGCCGCTTACAATTTTAGAGAGCTTTGCGGCACATAAACCGGTTATTGCCACGGATGTGGGAAACTGCCGGGAGCTTATTTACGGGGAGGAAGGGGACACCTTCGGAACCGCCGGAATCCTGACACACATTATGAACACGGAGGAACTTTCCGGAGCCATGATAAAATTAGCCCTTTCTCCACAGCTCCGGCAGGAAATGGGAGAAGTGGGTTACCAAAGGGTACATACCTATTACCGGATGGAACAGATGCGGGAAAAATTTGACAGACTGTATAAGAAAGTCTATCCCTGGATGGAGGAGTAAGGATGGCGGGAATCGGTATCAAGCTAAACAGAATATACAGTAAAAACACCATCGCAACCAACCTGATGGGCTTCGGTTACAGTACGGTCATTACCATAGCTCCCATGTTTCTGGTGATTGCGGCAGTCATTATTATGCAGATTTTACTGGGCTTTTCCTCCATTGGCTATGCGCAGAGGGAGCTGTATTCCTGTACGGTGCTCTATATTTTTGTGTTCGCCCTGCTGACGGCTTCGCCCTTCAATGCGGTGCTTTCCAAATATATGTCGGATGTGATTTACGAAGAAAAATACGAAAATATCCTGCCCTGCTACTATGTGGGACTGCTCCTTAATACCCTGCTCAGTGCAGCACTCGGTATACCTTTCTGTATTCATGAATATGTGGTGGGCAAGGTGGATATCTTCTTTGTCTTCTTAGGGTACTGTGGATATATGGCGCTGATGTTTGTTTTTTACTCCATGCTTTATCTCTCCATCTGCAAGGTATATAAAAAGATATCGGCATTTTTCCTGATGGGAATGGGAACGACGGTGCTGCTTTCCCTGCTTCTTACCAAGGTTTTTCATGTAAGTGTTATTTATTCCATGCTGATTTCCCTGGATGTGGGCTTTATGCTGATTGCCAGCCTGGAATATGCGCTGGTGCGGAGCTATTTCCGTAACAGCAGCGACCGCTATGCGGATGTACTTCGGTATTTTAAGAAATACTGGCCCCTCGTGGTGACGAATTTTCTTTATACGCTGGGACTTTACATGCACAATTTTGTGTTCTGGGGCACGGAGGAGCATCTGGTGGTGGCGGACAGCTTTGTGTGCATGCCCACCTACGATATGGCAACCTGTCTTGCCATGTTTACCAACATTTCCGCCAGTGTCATTTTTATTTCCCGTGTGGAAATGTATTTTCATGACCGTTATAAAAAATATTCCGAGGCGGTTATCGGCGGCAGGGGCATGGATATCCGCATAGCGAAGCAGAGGATGTTTGAACAGCTTTCCGATGAACTTCTGAATCTGGTGCGCATCCAGTTTATCGTGTCGGTAGTGGTATTTTTCCTATGCACGGTCTTTCTGCCGCAGCTTGGTCTGGGCGGGTTAATCATGCAGATATACCCCTGCCTGGCAGCCGGTTATTTTATTCTGTTTATTATGTATGCCGCCATTATTTTCCTGTACTACTTCAATGACCTTGTGGGGGCAGTGCTTACGGCTGCAAGCTTTACCGTGGTTACACTGTTAGGCAGTCTGTTTTCTTCCACTCTGCCTGTCATCTGGTACGGAATGGGGCTGGTGGCAGGCGCTCTGACGGGCTTCTGTGTGGCGTATGACCGTCTGCGCACCATGGAAAAAAATATGGATATACACATTTTCTGCAAAGGCAGTCTGTTGAAAAAGGGAGAAGGAAAATGTCCTTCCAACTGTGTTTATGAAAACAAGGCTGCGGAGAGGAGTCGGTAATGGAACCGGGTTTAATGCTTCAGATTATCATGATTATAACAGGAGTCTACCTGCTTGTAAGAACCATATCTTCCCTGGCAAAGCGGCGGATGACGGAGCCCTTCTGCCTGACCTGGGGACTGGTTGCCATCGGCATTATTTTAGCCGGCTGTCTGCTGCGCCCGGCGGGCTGGAACCAGTACATCAGCTATACGGGCATGGTGCTTCTTCTTTTGATTGGCTTCTGCCTTCTGTACGGCGCTTATTTCATAAGCTGCCGGGTTTCCGAGCTGATGCGCCGGAACAACGAGCTGGCGATACAGGTTTCTTTACTAAAAGAAGAAGTGGGCAGACTGCAGGAGGAAAGGGCACATGATCATAACGGTGTATAGAATTCTGTTTGTTATCAATACCTTAGGGCAGGCGGGCGCCGAGACGGCGCTTCTTTCCCTGCTGCAGACGCTGGCAAGGGAGAAGGGGGAAGCCCGGTATGAGATTTCCCTTTATGTGCTTACGGGTCAGGGAGAAATGGCGTCCCGGCTGCCGGCGGATGTGCGGCTCTTAAATAAGAAATACAGGGAAGAGTCGGTGCTGACGGCTAAGGGACGGAAATACCTGAAAAAAACGGTTTTGAAGGCTATGTTTACCAGAGGAACGGTAGTTAAGCTGTTTCCTTATCTGGTAAAAAATACCTGCGCCATGCTGGGCAAAAAGAGGCTTCTTCCCGATAAATTGTTGTGGCGCGTTCTTTCCGACGGTGGTATGGTATTGCCGGAGGAATACGATCTGGCGGTGTCCTATCTGGAGGGCGGAGCGGCTTATTTTGTGGCGGACCATGTAAAAGCGGCAAAGAAAGCGGCTTTTATCCATGTGGACTATGAAAAGGCAGGTTACACAAGAGCCCTGGATAAGGACTGTTATCTTGCATTTGATAAAATATTTACTGTATCGGACGAAGTGCGGGAGGCGTTCTTAAAAGCTTACCAGGAGCTGCCGGATAAAACGGAGGTATTCCACAATATCTTAAATAAAGAGGAGATTGTAAGACGTGCCGAAGAAGGAGAGGGCTTTACCGACGGCTTTACCGGCATGCGGCTGCTTTCCGTGGGCAGGCTTACCGCACAGAAGGCGTTTGAGGTTTCCGTGGATGCCATGAAGCGGCTGAAGGATGCGGGAAAAAACGTAAGATGGTATGTCCTGGGAGAAGGCGACCAGCGCAAAAAACTACAGGAACAGATAGATGTCCTGGGGCTGACGGAGGATTTTATTCTGTATGGCGCCGTAAACAATCCCTATCCGTTTATGAAGCAGGCAGACATTTATGTGCATGCCAGCCGGTTTGAGGGAAAAAGCATTGCCATACAGGAGGCGCAGATTTTAGGGAAGCCCATGGTGGTGTCGGACTGCAGCGGCAACCGTGAACAGGTGTGCCATGGCAAGGACGGTCTGATGTGCGGTCTTACCCCGGATAGTCTGGCGGAAAACATCATGCTTCTTTTGGAAGATGAGGCACTGCGCGGAAAATTAGGAGCTGCCGCAGCTAAAAAAAATGCGGACGCCGCAGAGGAGATACAAAAATTACTTTCCATGCTGAAAGGATGATTTTTGATATGAAAAAGGAACTTTTAATAATTATTCCGGCTTATAATGAGGAAAAAACCATTGGAAAGCTTTTGGATGCACTGCAGAAGCCGCCGGTTTCCGAAATGGCGGATATATTAGTCATGAACGATGCTTCCGTCGACGGGACGGAGCGGGAAGTAAAAAAAAGACAGGTACCTGTTGTGACGCATATTTACAATTTAGGCTACGGAAACGGGCTGCAGCTCGGTTATAAGTATGCCTTAAACCACGGCTACCGTTATGTGATACAGATGGATGCAGACGGGCAGCATGACCCTTCCAACATTCCGGCGATTTATGAAAAACTGACAACTAAGGATGCGGACGGCCACTGCCCGGACATTGTACTGGGTTCCCGTTTTATAAAAGGAGCGCCAAAGTATCCGGCGGGTGTCTTAAAACGGATGGCATGGGCTGTTTTCCGCTTTTTTATACGGCTGGGAACGGGCAGAAGGATTACGGACCCGACCACAGGGCTGCAGGGACTTGGCAGGAAGGCCTTTTCCTATTACGCGGGCTACCGTCATTTTGATGACAGATACCCGGACGCCAATATGATTTTACAGATGCTTCTTTTAGGTTTCCGCATTGAAGAAGTTCCGGCGCTTATGCATGTGAGAACCACGGGAAAAAGTATGCATTCCGGCTTAAAACCGGTGGCTTATATGTTCCGCATGACCTTTTCCATGCTGGCGGTATTTATCAGAATCAAATGGCTTCGGGTAGATTTGGAGGCAATAAAGGATGAAACTGTTTAATCGAAATTTTCAGAAGGGGGATTTGACAGAACAGACTAATCTGCCGGGCAATCCGGACAGGGGATGGTATCGTTTATATACGTTTTCGCTTGACCAAGGAGTGGATTTACAGGTGCTTCAGGAAAGCATCAGTGCGGATGACAGTCTGGCGCTTATAATGTTTGATATCGGCTGCTACCGGGACAGGGACCTGGATGATGCCGCCATGCAGTATATGCGGGGCGTGCTGTCCTTTTTTGTGGCGATGGACAAAGAAATCATCCTGCGCATTGCCTATGACCATGAGGGCAAGGCACTGGAGAGGGAGCCGTCCCTGTTTGCGCAGGTCAAGAACCATATGCTTAAGGTGCGGGAGCTGATTGCCGAGTTTGACAGCCGCATTTTTGTTTTTCAGGGTGTGCTGACCGGCAACTGGGGCGAGATGCATTCTTCCCGCTTTCTGGAAAAAGATAAGCTGCGGGAGATGACCGCCATTTTAACCTCCGGCATCCGGGAGGATACGTTTTTCTCCGTGAGAAAGCCGTCCCAGATAAGGTGTATTTATACGGAAGCGGCGCTGTTCAGCCGGGGTAATTTTCAGGATATTCACGGAACGGTGCGGCCGTTTGGACTGTTTGACGATGCCATTCTGGGGTCTGAAACGGACTACGGCACTTATGCCGGCAATACCGCCGGAGACATGGACTGGGAAAGTGCATGGAGCCGTGACAAAGAACTTGGCTTTATCGAAAAGATAGGCAGGGAGGCGCCGGTCGGCGGGGAAGCCATTTACGGGGAGGGCTACATAGACAGCATCTCCCAGGAAAGACTTTTAGCGGAGCTTCGCAGACTGCATGTTACCTACTTAAACAGTATGTACGACAGGAATGTGCTGGACAACTGGGCAAGGCACAACTACAACGGCAGGGGCCCCTGGATGGGCATTAACCTGTATGATTATATCGGAGCGCATCTGGGCTACCGCTTTTTAATCCGGGATGTGAAAATTTCATTTCTGGGCAAATCCGAGGGCGAAAGAGCCTGCGAAGTGACGGTTGACATAGAAAATGTGGGCTTTGCCAACCTGTACCGGGAGGCGGAGGTCTACTTAAGCTGGCTGACCGGAAGCGGAGAAAAGGGCAGCAAGAAAATAAGCTGCGATTTGCGGCTTCTGGATGCCGGAAAGAAGGAAAGCTATACGGCTGTGGTCGGACTGTTCGGAAACGCAGGCACCAATTATGCATTTTACCTGACCATCCGCAGAAAGCAGGACGGCAGGGTGATTTATCCTGCCAACAAGATGATGGGCGAGAGCGTTTATCTGGGCTATATCAAATAAGAATTTTAAGGAAAGGAGGAAACATCATGACAGCGTTATACTGGGGACTGGAATTTACAAAAGTACTGGGCGCCTATTTTGTCCTGATGATTGTGTATCCTTCTTTTCTGTGCAGAAGGTTTTTGAAGGGGAAATCCCTGACCTTCCGCTTCGGCTTCTGTACGACCGTATCGGTGCTTGGCATCAATACGGTGGTGCTTCTTTTAGGACTCATACATTTCTTAAATCCCTGGGTGGTGCGGATTTTGTTTTACGGTCCCCTTGTGTATTTTATTGTGACAAAAATTATGTCCGGGAAGGCAGACCTTCCCATGCTTCTGCGTGTGCTGAACGGCACTTTCGGTATCCGGCAGTTTTTGTTAAAATGCGGAAAATGGCTGCAGAGAAAAAGTGCCGGTATCTTAAAAAGAGGCTTTCAGCGGATAAAGGGGCATTTTGTGGAATACGGACTTCTTTTTGTGCTGCTGGCGTTCGGCTGCATGTACTTCAGCTACGGCGCTTTTCAGGATTATTCCTATGGTTTCGGCGATATTTATCCCCACAACCAGTGGATTTATGCCCTGACGCAGGGGCAGATTTTCTCGGACGGCGTGTACCCGGAGGGGATGCACTGCTTTATCTACGCCATGCATACATTGTTTGGTATCCGTATTTACAGCTGTATGCTGTTTACCCAGGGCATTCATGTGATGGTTTTTCTGCTTTCGGCATACCTGTTTCTGAAAGAGATTTTCCGGTTCCGCTTTACTCCTCATTTTGCACTGGCATTGTTTCTGACGCTGGATGTGGTGTGCATTGACAGTGTGTTCGGCATGTCCCGTCTGCAGTGGACCATTCCGCAGGAATTCGGTATGTATGCCATGTTCTTATGTCCTGCTTTCCTGATACGGTATCTGAATACGCCCAAAGAGGAAATCAGACTGCCGCAGAATAAATGGGGTAAAAAACTGCAGTTTCTGAAAAAGGCTTACTATAACGAAAATTTACTGGTATTTATGCTTGCCATTGCCGTGACGCTGGCGGTGCATTTCTACCCTACCATTATGGCTTTTTTCCTGTGCGTGGCATTTGTACCGGTTCTGTTTTCAAGGATTTTCAAGTCCACCCGTTTTGTATCCCTTGTGGGCGCCGTACTGGTGGGCGTGCTGATAGCGGTGGTTCCCATGGCGGGGGCACTGGCTTCCGGCATTCCGTTCCAGGGCTCCATTAACTGGGCGATGAACGTTATCAACGGCGTGGAGGGCGCCGCCTCCGGCTATATGGCGCCGGACGGGGAAAACGATGCCGCAGGCAGCGCAGACGGACAGGGCAGCGGCGGTCTGGAAAATGGCGGCAACGGCAGCAATGCAGGCGGCGGATCCGGTACCGATGCGAACGGCAACCGGGGAGCTGACGGAGAGAATAACGGCAGCGACGCAACCGTCACATCAGGAGCGGACGGAGAAAACAGCGGCACCGGCAATGCAGACGGAGAGAACAGCACCGCCGGCAGGGAAACACCCCAGCCGCCCAAGGAGCCATTGCTTACCCGGCTGAAAGCATTTATTTTGAAAGAGGCAGACGCCCTGTACCGGGCGGGCTACGTGACCCTGTATAAGGAACAGCGGGCGGACGGCTTCCTAAAAATGACGGCGCTGGCACTGGCGGTTTTTGTATTCTGCCGTATATTAGCCATGCTACTGCGGTTTGTTTTCCGCAGAAAGGGCATACAGGCGGGAATGTTTGACCATTATCTGTCCCTGACACTTTCTACGGTTATTTTCATCGGCATGTACTGTGCGGAAGCGCTGGGGCTGCCCGCACTGATTGCGGGAGCCAGACTCTGCTCCTCCATACAACTGCTTCTGACTGCCATGTGCATGATTCCGGTGGATGCAGCCTTTACCCTGCTGGCGGTACTCCTTTCCGGGGCGGTTATGAAAACGGCGGCGCTTCTTTTTACCGGTGCGGTTTATGTATTTACCAACATGACGGGAACCTTCCACGGCTATTTATATTATGAGCTGACACGCTTTAACGGAGCGGTCATGAGTACCTACCGGATTACGGAAACCCTGCCGCACAACAGTTATACCATTGTGTCGCCGGTAGATGAACTGTATCAGGTTATTCAGTACGGTCTGCACGAAGAGGCGGTCAATTTTGTGAACGAATGTACTAAGGACGATTACACCATCCCTACGGAATATGTCTTCTTATTTGTGGAGAAGCATCCGCTGGGCTATGCCCAGAGCCATTTCTTCGGAGGTCCGTCCTGGCTGGCGGCGGAAAAATATCCGGCTCTGTACGAAAGTAATGTAAGCCAGTGCCCGGCTATTTTCACGGCAACGATTTCTCCGGAGCTGGCGGAACCGCCGTTTTACGCGTTCCCGATTTCTTCCGCGGCGTATTCGGATCTGCTGTCCCGTACCGTGGTGGAATCCCGTCTGCAGAAATGGTGCGATTCATTTGAAAAGCTTTATCCGGGTGAATTGAAAACGTATTATGAAGATAAAAATTTTGTATGCTACTATTTCCGGCAAAATCCGGCATGTCTGTACCAGCTGGCAATAGAGGATGAATGAAAGGGGAAAGAGTTTGGCACAACAGGTGAAACGCAGGAAAAACAGAATAAAGACGGCGCTGCGTTTTACGGCAGGAATGCTGTTGCCTGCCCTTCTTCTTACAGGACTTCTCTTTGTCTGGGGGAGAAAAAGAGGGCATGGCAGAGTTATCTTTTCGGCAGAATGTTTTACGGAGTCCTCCCGGTATTTATCCAATCCAAACCGCGGTTTTTATTATATATACGGATTTGTGATTGCGGATGAAAATGCAGAGTGGGAGGAAACGGTGGCAGAGCGGTTTCAGGACGATACCGGAACGAATCTGACCATGATTCAGATAAATCTTTGCAATTACCGAGACAGGGAACTGACAGAGCAGGGGCTTGACAGTATCCGTGGTCTGTTTCAGGCGCTCCGTGGGACGGGAAAGCAGCTGATTGTCCGCTTCCTGTATGACTGGTCGGGAGAAAATGCGGAAACGGAACCGGAAGACATTTCCGTTATTCTGCGGCATATAGAACAGACAGGACCCCTTGTGGCGGAAAATAAGGACATCATTTTTACCCTGCAGGGGCTGTTTACCGGCAACTGGGGAGAAATGAACGGCACCCGTTACAGTACGGCAGAGGACTGGCATACACTGTACGAAACCTTAAGGACGGCAACGGGGGACAGTGTGTATCTGGCGGTACGGATGCCCATGCAGTGGCGGAATGCCACCGGATTTGCGGAAATCCCGGAGGCGTTTGAGGACGGCTGCAGGCTGGGACTTTTCAATGACGGTATTCTGGGAAATTACAGCGATTATGGCACGTATGGGGAAGCCTCCCGCAAGGAGGCGGGGGATTTTTCCTGCTGGAACCGGGAGGAAGAGCTTGCCTTTCAGGAGGAGCTTTGTGGATATGTTCCCAACGGCGGGGAAGTGATTGTGGATAATCCTTACAACGATTGGGAAACTGCCATGCACGACCTTGCCGTTATGCATATCAGCTACCTGAATGAGGACTATGACAGAAGGGTTCTGGAAAAATGGGCAGCCGCCACGGTTGAGGAAGAGGGCTGTTATCAGGGCATGGACGGTCTTTCCTATGCGGAAAGGCATCTGGGCTACCGGCTGCTTCTAAAAGAGGTGAGCGGAGAATATCATTTCTGGAAGGATATTCTTTCCTTACGGATAGACTTACAGAATGTGGGTTTTGCGCCGATTTTAAAAGAAACGGTGCCGGAGGTTATTGTAGTGTGTGAGGATACCGGAGAATGCCGGGCAATCCCACTGGACGTGGATTTTACATATCTCGTGGGCGGAAGAGGAGCAGAACGGGTGGAAACGGTTTCGGCGGACGTTTCCCTGACAGGGTGGCAGTCCGGCAGCTGCCGGGTGTACATGCGCCTTACGGATAAGGACAGTGGCAGGCAGATTTATTTTGCCAATGAGCAAAATCCCACGGAATACGGTTACCTGCTGGGTACCGTAGAGCTGGAAAGCCTGAAAAGCCGGTGAGGATGAAAAAGCGCGGCAGAGGCGGAACCCATGAAAAGCCGGTGAGGAAACGAAAGTGCGGCAGAGATGAGAGGTCAGAAAGCCGGTGAGAATGCAAAAGCGTGATAGAAACGAGTGGCGGAAAGGCAGATTTTATGGAAAGGGCAGAGAAAGTTGCGGTCGGTCCCGACAGAGAAGAGCGGGAACTGCTCCGGCTGCTGAAAGCAGCATTAGCAGGCAATTCGGACCGGGAAAAAATAAATAGTTCCGGACAGACGGACGATATAAACTATGAAAAACTTTTTGCCATGGCGCAGGCACATCAGGTACTTCCCCTTCTGTATGATGTGCTGGAAACTGCCGCACATGAGGAAACTGGGGAAGCACCTGAGACTGCTGCACATGAGGAAACCGGGGAAGGACCTGAGACTGCCGCACATGAGGAAACCGGGGAAGCGCCTGAGACTGCCGCACATGAGGAAGTCGGGGAAGCGCCGGAATGTATGGTCGCATGGAGGACGGTCTGGCAGCAGACAGCCCGGCGGACGGTGAGCCAGAATTATCATCTTTTGTTTACCGGTAAGTTTTTCACAGGACTTTTAAGGGAGGCGGACGTACCGGTTGCTTTATTAAAGGGAACGTCGACCTCGGCTTATTACCCGGTGCCGGAGCTGCGCAAATCCGGCGATGTGGATTTGTATCTGCTGAAGGAAGGCGATTTACCGAAGGCCCGGGCGCTTTTTCTGGCACATGGCATGACGGTAAAGGAAGAACAACATTCCCTGCACCATCTGGTGATGCAGACTGCGGAAGGAATAGTGGTGGAACTGCACACCCTGATAGCGGAGCCGTTTGACAATGCCGCCATGAATACCTATCTGGAGAAATGCAGGGAGCTTTTCGCAGCACACACGGAGGAAAAGGAAATTATGGGGGTTACCCTGCCGGTGCTGACCGGCGCCTGCCACGCATACGAACTGCTTCTTCATATGCTGCAGCACTTTCTGCGTGCCGGATTTGGACTGAAGCTTTTATGCGACTGGGTGGTCTTCTGGAAAAAGGGAGTGTCCGATGAAGAACAACAGCTTTATGAAAAGCTGATAGCGGAAAGTGGTCTCAAAGGTTTTTCCGATGTGGTAACAGCTACCTGTGTGGAATATCTGGGACTGCCGGAAGAAAGCATAAGCTTTCTGAAAAACGGCAGGAAGGGAAACACAAGGGAAAAGCCCGGTACAGGAGGTCAAACAGCAGGGTATACTCTGCAGGCGGCTTTTTTAAGGGATGTGCTGGACAGCGAAGAATTCGGCAAGACCTCGGAGGACAGGATGGTAGCGGTGAGAGGCAGCGGCTTTGGCGCTTATACGCGCGAGTTTCAACATCAGATGCATCTGAATTTCCCCCGGACCGGGAAATGCTTTTTGCTCTGGCCCCTGCTCTGGTGCATGACACTGGTACGGTTTCTTAGGAATAACCGGAAAATCAGGCACACATCCGTTAGAGCGGTATTAAGAAATGCCAAAGCGAGAGGTGAACTGGTAAAAAGGCTGTCCCTGTTTGAAAAATAGGCAATTGTGGTATTTAAAAAAGTACAAATTAGTAAATTATGTTACCTTGACATAAGGTAAAAGCTATTTTAAGATAAAAGTAATCGGGGGGCCTTTATGGAAGATAACGCATATCATAAAGGTAGAGGTTTTTGTAGAAGGAGTTGAGATTATGAAAAAATATGAGATTCCTGTTATTTTAGAAAATGAAGATTTGGCAGAAGGCATTTATGCCAACAGCGGAGCTAATCCTTCCGGACCGGAAGAACCGCAGTGCTGGACGGTATCCGTAAATAAGGAGCAGGTAGTGTCACACGAGAAGTACGCAAACTTCCGCGTAACCGCAAACCACGGCAATGTGCAGCACATTTCTACCGCTTCCACCGTTACCATCGTATTTAACCAGCCCATTACCAGTGCAAACTTTGAGTCTTTCGGCGTCAGCGTAAACGGCTGTACCGTAGTCCTGACCAGAGAACAGCACGGCAATGCTTATAACTGCAACGACAATTACAGTTCCTTACTTAAGGTTTACTGTGATGACCCGGATGGCCTGGCAGTTATTTCTGCCACCATTTCCTGTACGAAGGCACCGAATGTACAGGGCGGTTATGATGACTAAAAAATAACACTTGAGAAAAAGGACAGCATCGTCTGAAACAGGCGGTGCTGTTTGTACGTTAAAGGGTTTGTGAGGGAGTGAGTATGCAGCAGACGTGGAAACGAATAAAATGGATTGGCGGTTACGCCAGACAGCATATCTGGGCGATTGCGGTGTATACGCTTTTGGGCCTTGCCGGTACCGGCATCTCCCTTCTGGGAAGTCTGGTATCCAAGGATCTGATTGATATTATTACCGGACATGAAACGGGGCAGGTTGTTATGACCTTCTGCATCATGATAGGCATGAATTTAGGAAGTGTGTTCCTGACGCAGATTTCCAATTACATTTCCACCAAAATCAGTATGAGCGTGGATGCCGGTATTAAAGCGGATATTTTTTCAAAGATTTTAGTGACTGACTGGGAATCCCTGACGGAGTACCATACCGGGGATTTGCTGACCCGCTGGAACGGGGATGCTTCCAATATCGCCTCCGGCATTCTGAGTTTTGTTCCCAATTTAATCATATATCTTTTCCGGTTTGGAAGCGCCCTGTGGATGGTGCTTTATTATGATGCGTCGTTTGCCGTGTTTGCCCTTGTGAGCATGCCGGTTTCTTTCCTTATGTCCCGGTATCTGACGAAAAAAATGCAGAGCAACAATAACAAAAGCGCAGCCATGAATGCGAAAATGTCCGGCTTTAACCAGGAAGCGTTTTCCAATATCCAGACCATTAAGGCCTTCGATATGATTTCCCTTTATATAGAAAGGCTGAAAAATCTGCAGAGGGAATACATTACCATGCGTATGAGTTATCAGAAAATGAGCATGGTGATTTCCGTTCTGATGACATTAATCGGCATGGCGGTTTCCTATGCTTCCTACGGCTGGGGTATTTACCGGGTGTGGAGCGGAGCTATCAGCTACGGTACCATGACCATGTTTCTCACTCTGTCCAGTACGCTGACAAGTACCCTGAACAATCTGATTTCGTTAATTCCCACATCCATTTCCCTGACCACTTCGGCGGGCAGACTGATGGATATTGTGGAGATGCCGAGAGAGGACTACAGCAAAAAGGAAGAAGTGAAGGCTTTCTGGGAGCGGCATAAAGAGGAAGGTGTGGGACTTTCCGTGCAGGATGTTTCCTATGCTTACCGGAACGGAACAGTGGTTTTTGAACATGCTTTTATGGAGGCGCATCCGCACGAAGTGGTTGCACTCATCGGTCCTTCCGGTGAAGGCAAGACCACTATGCTAAGACTCCTGCTCTCCTTAATTTTGTCACAGGAAGGCACTGCGCAGCTTTGCACGCGGGAGGAAAATATGCCCCTCAATGCTTCCGCCAGACAGCTGATATCCTATGTACCGCAGGGAAATACCATGTTTTCCGGTACGATTGCGGAAAATATGAGAAATGTAAAAGAGGATGCTACGGACGAAGAAATCCGAAATGCTTTGGAAATTGCCTGTGCATGGGATTTTGTAGAGAAACTGCCGGACGGTATCAACAGCCCGATACAGGAACGAGGCGGCGGATTTTCCGAAGGGCAGGCACAGCGGCTTTCCATTGCCCGAGCCATCCTCCGCAGGTCCCCCATTTTACTGCTGGATGAGGCAACCTCTGCTTTGGATGTGGCAACGGAACGAAAACTCTTAAAGAACCTGATGAAGGATGAATATCCGCGTACCTGTCTGGTAACCACCCACCGTCCGACGGTCTTAGAGGTCTGCACCAGAGTGTATGCAATCCGGGACAAACATCTTGATGTCCTCACGGAAGAGGAGATTAATTATTTCCGGCTGTAGCGGAAGTCACAGTAATCGGCACCGTCAGCGATGGTGCCGGTTCTTTCTAATTTCATATTCATGATATCTGCCAAAACGAAATCCATACGGCACAGGTAGGAAGCCAGTTCCGGACAGCCCTCGTCCCGGCATATTTTGCAGATGCCGCATTCATGGTAATCGTAGCCGAGGTCGTATTCCCCGTTTCCCGGTAAAATATCCACAACCCAGTCGTTTGCATACTGATGCTTATGGCTGTCCGCCGACCACTGCAGACGTCCCGGCATTTTCTTTTCATCAAGGTAACTGTCGGCATTTCCGAGCACCTTATGGAACAGACCGGATGCACACAGTCCTTCCTTAAATATGGAATAATTTTCCTCCGCCGTTTTACCGGTGCTCCGGTTTAAGGCAATGAAATAAATACCCATGATGTAGGAGCTTAACAGTCTGGAAGGTCCGATGTCCTTGGCACGTCCTGCAATTTCCTTATATTCTTTTTTGATTTTCTGCGCGGTATCCTTTGCAAATCCCCTTTTCTTCAATTCCGCCTTAACTGCACTGTGATAAAATTGAAATAAAATTTTAGTATTAAATGTATTTTTCATGCTTCTATTTTAACATAGGGAGAAGAGATTGAAAAGGGTACTTTAACGGTAAAACGTCAAATAAATTAAAAAAGTATTAAATTACGAACAAACTCTTGCATCTGCTTTGCAGTCTGTGTTATCATGATTGCAAAGCAGATTTTCTTTTGTCGAAATAACATTCTAAATGCAAATCTTTTTGTGAGGAACCTTAATTCATTGGTAAATTTCTTAAATGGTTCCGCACAGGTCGGAAATTCCTGCTTTATTCTCAACTATCAATCAGGCAGGAAGCCGGAAACCTTGTGCAGACAGCAAAAAGATGCCGAAGTACGGTTACTGCCGCAATACAGGCAGAAGGTGTGTTCTGAGGAAACAATTTTCCCGGGAAAGTGTCATTCTGCCGGAAAAGAGGTAAGATGAACCGTAACTTTAAGAGCAGTGTGTTTTCTTTAATGATGCAGGACAAAGTAAAAGCACTGAATGTTTATAATGTGTTGGGGAACAGCCATTTTGACAATCCGGAAGATGTGGAAATTATTACAACGGATGGCGGAATTTCCTTGTCTGTCCGAAATGATGCATCTTTTATCATCGGAACGGACATGAATTTTTATGAACACCAGTCAACGTATAACCCCAATATGCCCATGCGCAGCCTGATTTACTGTACGGATGCCATAGACAGGCGCATTAAAGAGAAGAATGAGAACCTGTACGGACACAAGCAGATTAAGATACCCACGCCCCGGTTTGTGGTATTTTACAACGGGCGGGAAAAGCGCCCGGCAGTAGAGAGAATGTATCTTTCTTCTGCATATATGGGAGAAAAGAAAAATCCGGATTTGGAGCTTTCCTGTACGGTGTATAACTTAAATGCACCGGAAAATAAGGAACTTCTGGAGAAGTCGGAAGTTTTGTATGGCTATACCTTTTTTGTAAACAGAGTGAATGCCAATAAAGAAAACGGGATGGAACTGGAGCAGGCGATTGATGAAGCCATTGACACATGTACGAGAGAAAATATTTTGAAGGATTTCTTTGGAACGTATAAGAATGAGGTGAGAAGGATTATGGCACTTGATTTTACCTTTGAAAGACAGATTGAATTGACGAGGATGGAGTATTATCAGGATGGGTTTGCGGATGGAGAAGCACAGGGAGAAGCTCGTGGTAAAAAGGATGGGCAGTTGCGGACACTGATTTCCCTGACAGTCCGGAAGCTTCATAAAGGAAAAAGTGTAGATCAGATTGCAGACGAACTGGAAGCAGATATAGCAACGATTGCGCCTATCTGCAAAGCAGCGGAAGAATTTGCACCGGAATATGATGAGGAGAAGATATTCCGGAAGTTAATTTCAGAAGAAGTATAAGGTACATAAAATTTTACACCAATATGCTATTCTGCAACCATGTGATAAAACACACCTTCTCCGATGGAAGTCGTTTGTGTTATTTCACTTCCGACAATGTGGGAACCGGCCTTTTCATAGCAATGGACAGCACGGGTATTCCAGGTTCTTACTTCGAGATAGAGAGGCTTGGCAGGAAATAATGTATGCGATATGATACGGGCTGTTTTGGTCATTTGCTGTCCGTAGCCTTTATTGCAAAATTCAGGATTTACACCAATGCCAAAGAAAATCTCGGTGTTTTCTTCATATAAATTAATAAATCCTATGAGGTTTTCATTTTCATAAAAGGAAAAGAAATTATTTTGGGGGTTGGCAAAGCCGTAATGGTTTCTTTTATGTTCCTCGTAGGGTTTCTCGGTATAAATACTGTACTTTCCTTCGTATTTCCAATTTGTAATGCTATATTTTTCTTCTTCCGTTGTTCTATGATATGTAAGCATTTGGGTTCTCCTGAATATACAACATAATAAAGTTTTTATCATTTTAACATAAATTCGCTCGTAAGTGTAAAAATTGGTTCACTTTACGGTATGAAAGTGAGTAGACGAAGTATATTCGCATGTTAATAAGCATGTAAATACACTTGCATATACATTGACATAATGGTAGTATTAAGAAAAGGAGATGTTTATATGCCTAATATTAAACCTATTTCTGATTTAAGAAATTATACAGATGTACTTAAGGAAGTTGATTTATCCAATCGTGTATATTTGACAAGAAACGGACATGGAGAATATGCAATACTTACCATGGATGAAGTAGATGAACTTGATAGGATAAAAGCAGCATACCTGTTACTCTCTAAGCTGCAAAATGCCGAGAAGAAAGCTGATAAAGAAGGCTGGGTAGATGCAGATGCGCTTGAAAAAGAATTGGGGGTGGATGCCTATTGAGTATACTTATATTTTTACAGGGTTGAAAATAACACAATTTATATTACAGCTTTGTACAGTGAACGTGAAAATTTCATACAAAAAATGTTCGGGATTTCACTTCGCACATCTGAAAGTCTTGAATTCTGGGGCGAATAAAATAATTTTTCCATATCACTTCTTACTTACAATCTACCGTTTTTTCTTATTCCCTTATCCACCTATCCACATACTCTTTCATAACCTCCGCTGCGTGATTTGTGGGCGTACAGTGCAACCGGCACAAAAGCGTCCGAGAAGCCAGTCTTTCCGCAAAGAAAAGATTTTTCTCAAAAAGAGCCGGCGTCCAGGAGGACGTAATCATGCGGTTTGTCAGGAACAAAATCTGCTCGTCCGGAGTGAGTTCTTCCACAAAATCGGAAGTATCCTGCTTTAGGAACACAATACCGCCCAAAGGATGGGAAGCGGTGGTGGAAATGCCGGAGGTACCGCACCAGGGAATACCATGTACCACGGGCGTGTTTTCGGAAAAAGAGAGCAAATTCAAATCCCCGTTTAACAGAGGTGTACCGAAAACCTCCTGCCACAAACGGGTATGTGTGGACTTACCGGTGCCGGAAGGACCGGAAAACAGGTAAGCCTTGTTTTTATAGAGCAGGGAAGCGGAGTGCAGTACCGTCATTCCCCTTTGCTGTGCAAGGTATAAAAAGCCCAACCGGAGGACATGGAAAAGAACATCCGGCAAAGAGCCTTTTTCCGAAGGGATACAGTAAATGCAGAAAAAAGAAGCATCTTTCTTTAAGCGTGCTTCGACAAGCAAAGGCTGGTCGGGGAAAAGAAACAGGTATTCATCCGCCCGTTCCATTACGATAAGTTCTTTGTTATGAAGCAGGGCCATGCCGTTTCCGGCGGTAGCAGGTGTTCCGGCTAAAACAAGCACGGTCTGGTCAGGAACATTTTGCTGTGATGTGCCGCAGTCCGCTGCTTTTATGGGAGCGGCATTGTCCGGAAAAGCAAACATAGTATCTGTTGCAAAAGGCAGCAGCGCCGGAGAGAAAAAGGTACTTTCTCCGTATAAAGAAAAGGTCAGTCCTGCAATGGAGAGCGTGTGCCACAAACCGTCCGGGCCGGTGGGAACAGCCATATCGCAAAGAAGCATGCCGCCATTTACTAACTTCTGCAAAAAAGACAGGGTCTCTTTTTTTATGGTTTCGGCTTCCTGACCGGAGGCGCCGTAGCGGAGCAGAAGGTGATTTACCACTTCCATAGAGGTATGCTCCGTTTTCAGAAACTTCCAGATGCAGATACCGGTGTCGTTCAGCTTAAGTCCCCTTTTGTGGTCGGCAATGCTCTGGCCGGTGGGGAGCAGATAGGAAGATCCGTTTATGGTTTTCAGGATAAAATCGGAATTCTGAATCATGGAATACCTCATCTTTCTTGCATCGATGTATAGTATTTATTATAGCATTGGCACATAAAAAATGCTACAATACCCATAAAAGACAAAAAAGTGAGGGGAAGGCTTTGCAGACAGAGGCAAAAATAAGCCCGGAGGAGCTGCTTGCGGAGGGCAGAACCATTCAGATAAAGCCGCAGGGCTACAGTATGTATCCGCTGTTTGTTCCGGGTAGGGACAGTGCTGTGATAGCACCGCCGGAAAAAAGAGGTAGGGACAGTGCTGTGATAGCACCGCCGGAAAAAAGCGGCAGGCAAGGTACAAATCTACGGTACCGCAAGGGGGATGTTGTGCTATACCGGGGCGAAGGGCAGAAGCTGATTTTACATCGGATATGCCGCCTGAAAAAAGAGAAAAACGGAAGTACGGCTTATTATATGGCGGGAGATAACCAGAGCAGGCTGGAGGGTCCTGTTTATCAGGAGCAGATAAAGGGAGTACTTGTGGCGGTTATCCGGAATGGAAAAACTTTTACTGTAAACAATCTGATTTACAGGGCGGTCTTTACCGTGTGGCGCTGGCTGCGGCCTGCCCGCCAACAGATAACGGGAACGGCAGCAAAAATAAAAAGGAGCAGAATAAAAACAGATGCAGGGGATGAATATGGGAAACGCACAGAGTGAGGACAACAAAAAATGGCAGATAAGGCGGGAAATGGAGGCAAAAGAGGCGGATTTTGAACAAAAACGGAATGCCTATTTTGCGGGACAGTGCACGGACAAACAACTGACGGAGGATACTACCCAGCCTTTTTATGAAAGTATGAGACTCAGCCGGAAACGTCTGGAAGAGCGGAACCTGACAGTGGATGTGCAGGCGGAAGAAGACAGATCCGGCGGAAGATTTGCCATGTTTGTGGATGCCGAAATGTATCAGGGACCTTACAAGGACGGCGGGGATTATGTGGGAATGCACCGCCGGGGCCTGAAGATAAAGAGAACGTTTTACAGGAATGGAAAAAAGCTTTGCAGGCAGAAGGACTATGAAATATCCAGAATCCAGTTTTTGAAATCCGATGTGGAAGGGGATATGGCGGCATGCCCCAACTGCGGACATATGGGTAAAATTTCCAGCTACATAGACGGCTGTGATTATTGTGATGCAAAATTCGTGGTGTCGGATTTTGAAACCAAGGTGTCCGGATATTCGGTAGAGGAAAATGTGCCGAAAAAAGCGAAAAAGACCTTTACGAGAATGTTGACAATCATGTTTTTAACCTCCATTGGTCTTGTAATCCTGGGCGTACTGGCGGCGGTACTGGTCATGATGCTGCTGATGCAGGGAAACAACGGAACACAGGCGGTATGGTCGGGCATTGTCATGATAATTGCACTGGGCATGTATGACAAGCTGGGCGCTATCTTTTCCATTCTGTTCTGGGTATACCTGATTTTGTTCATCGTGCTTCTGGTGCGCACCAGGGTGCAGATATCGGGAGAAAACATGGTAAAACAGTTAATTCCTGATTTTTCCATGCAGGACTTTCTGCAAAATCTGGAGTACCAGCTGAAGAACATCCATCTGACGGACAAAGCGGAGGCTGTGCAGCCCTTTGCCCATTGTCCGCTGCAGGGAATTGTGGAGGATTACCGGGATGTGGTGGACTGCGTTTTGTGTAATCTGGCCTTTACATCGGCGGCGCGGACGGCGGAAGGCATACGGGCGGATGTAACGGCAAAAATGAGACTTTCCTGCGATACGGGCAGAAAGATTAAAAACCGCTACGAAAAGCTGCAGCTTACCCTGACCTGCTCGGAGGCAGCTTTGGCACGGGAAAAAACAGCTATCCGTGAATACAAATGTCCCGGCTGCGGAGGCAGTGTGGATATCTTAAGCGGCGGGGTCTGCCCCTACTGCGGAACCCACATGGACTACGGAAAGTTCGGCTGGGTCATAGAAAAATACGAAAAGGGCAAGGCAGAAAACCTTTATAAAAGAATAGTTTTCCTGTTTATTGCCATCTATATAGGGGCAATTGCCATTGGCGCCATAGCGGCGGGCAGCACGGAGGACGGTAAGGAAATGCTGTCGGCTGCCGACATGATGATTCACCGAGATGCCATTTTAGATGAGCTTTACGGAAATGTGGCAAAGCCGGATGAATGGAGAGAAGATATTATCTGTGTCAATACCGCAAAAGACGATATCGACCGGTTCTATACCTATAGCTGTGAAAACGGGTATGAGGCAGCAGCCGGTTATGCGGAGTTTTTAAGAAGCGAAAACATGACGGAAGAGAAAACCGGCAATGCGGCTTTCTGTTTTTACCGGACGGCAAGTTACGGCGGGGAAGACGGCTATGTCAAAGTGCTGATAGAGCCCGCGGAAGACGGCATGACCGTTACCTTTTCCCTGACGGATGAAATAGGTGAGTAGGGGTGAATATTAGTTTGACAATCCCACAGAACCTTTTATAATGGTAGTAAATAAATTTCAGCAAATAAATGGATTGGAGGAATTTAAAATGGCATTTTGTTCAAAATGTGGCGCAACGATTAACGGAGAAAAATTTTGTCCCGCATGCGGAGCTCCGCAGCAGTATCAGCAGACGGGAGCACCCCAGGGCGGTGCACAGGGCAACTTTGACAAATTTATGGATACACCCAATACCACGGGTGAATTTGACCCCAACGATATTTCCCAGAACAAGGCAATGGCAGTTCTTTCTTATCTTGCCATTCTGGTACTCATTCCCATTCTGGCAGCACCGGAATCCAAGTTTGCCAGATACCATGCCAATCAGGGACTGACCCTGTTTATTACGGAGATTGCGTATGTTATCGTGGAGTCCGTACTGGGTCTTATTTTCGGGCTGATTCCCGTTGTGGGCGGCATCTTAAACGGCATCCTTGGCCTGGTACATATCGTATTTCTGGTATGGGCAGTGCTTGGTATCATCAATGCGGCAAACGGCGAAGCCAAGGAGCTTCCGTTGATTGGCAAATTCAAGCTCCTGAAATAATCAGCTTATCCGGAATGCTTTACTGCGGAGCCTTGCATGCCAGTAAAGAAATTCGTGGGCAAGCAGGGGCATGGCAGCGAGCAGAAGCAGCATTTTCCAATCGGAAAAGCTTAAAGGCACGGTGCCGAACGCCTTGATAAAGTATGGAACCGTGGTGACAAGAGCCTGCAGGGCGATACCTAAGACCACGGCAAGCATCATCAGCTTATTGGTAAAGTGCTTCATGCGAAACAGCGAGCAGTCCACATCCCGCATGCCGATGGCATGGAAAAGCTGGGACATACCGAGAACGGTAAACGCATAGGTCTGGGAGCGGGTCAGAACGTCCGGCAGCAAAAGAAGCTCGCGGATATGGGACGTTGTAATGGCAATGCCGCTCGCCCTGAGGGTCTGGATAGGCAGGTAAAGGAAAGCACTGATGCTGATAAAACCAATCAGCAGACCGTAAAAGACCATGCAGGAAAGTCCGCCGTCCGCAAAGAGATTTTCGTCCTTGGGACGGGGTGGGCGTTTCATAAAGTGGGAAGTATCGCTGCAGTCCACACCTAAGGAAAGGGCGGGCAGAGAGTCCGTAATCAGGTTTATCCATAAAATATGGCTGGGCTTTAACGGAGAGGCAAAGCCGAACAGAATAGCCGTCAGCATGGTAATGATTTCCCCGAAATTGGAAGAAAGTAAAAACAGGACGGACTTTTTGATATTGGCATAAATGCTTCTGCCCTGTTCGATTGCCTTTACGATGGTGGCAAAATTGTCATCGGTGAGAATGATGTCGGACGCATTTTTTGCCACATCCGTTCCGGCTTTTCCCATGGCAATTCCCACATCTGCGGATTTTAAGGACGGGGCGTCGTTGACACCATCCCCGGTCATGGCAACCACATTGCCGGTTTCCTTTAAGGCTTTCACAATCTTGGTCTTGTGGGAGGGGGAAACCTGGGCAAAGACACGGATGTTTCGGACGGCTTTCTTAAATTCCGCATCCGGCAGGTGGTCCAACTGGCTTCCGGTCATGCACTGGCTCATGGAGTCGGCAATGGAAAGCTCACCGGCGATGGCGTAGGCGGTGTCCACTCTGTCCCCGGTAATCATAACCACCTTCACACCGGCTTTCAGACAGCTTTCCACAGCTTCGGCAACACCCGGACGGATGGGGTCCTTCATACCGGCAAGACCGATAAAAATGAGTTCTTTTTCTGTGGCTTTCCGGTCACCCGTCCGCATGGCAAGAGCCAGGACACGCAGAGCACGGGAAGACATTTCCTTTATGGCATTCCGGATGTTTTGCTTGTGGGAGGGTGTAAACGGCACCACTTTGCCGTCTAAGCGGATGTGGGTGCAGCGCTTTAAGATTTCATCGGGAGAGCCTTTGGTATAGGAAACGGAACTGCTTCCCATACGGTGCAGGGTGGTCATCATTTTCCGGTCGGAGTCAAAAGGAATTTCGTCTATGCGGGGCAGGCGGGTTTCTAAAACCGGACGGTAGACATGCAGTCCGGCAGCCATATCTAAAAGTGCTAACTCCGTAGGGTCGCCGATGCGGGCAGAGGCATCGTTGCAGAGGGTAAAGCCTTCTATAAAGGAGCGGTGCGACTCACGGGACAGTTCCTCCGGCGGCAGCAGTCTGCCGTCCGTGTAACAGGCGGTGACGGACATTTTATTTTGGGTCAGCGTGCCGGTTTTGTCGGAGCAGACCACACTGACGCAGCCCAGGGTTTCTACACTGGGCAGTTTTTTTACAATGGTATTAACCTTTACCATGCGGGACACACTTAAGGCAAGTACCATGGTGACAATGGCAGCCAGACCCTCCGGGACGGCGGCAACGGCAAGGGAAATGGCGGTGATTAACATTTCCATGACATTGCGGTGCTGGATAATGGCAATGAGAAACAGCAGGGCGCACAGGGCAATGGAGAGAATGCTTAAAAGCTTTCCCAGGTCGGAAAGGCGCTTCTGAAGTGGTGTGCTTTCCGCCGGAGCCTCGTTTATAAGAGAAGCGATTTTACCGATTTCCGTATCCATGCCGATGGCGGTGACGGTGCCTTTTCCTCTGCCGTAGGTGACGTTGGTGGAAAGATAGGCACGGTTATGGGTGCCGGTATCCTTTTCCACGGGAAGGGACTCTCCGGTGAGAGCCGACTCCTCTATTTTCAGACAGTTCGACTCGGTGATAAGCAGGTCGGCGGGAACCTGTCTGCCGGCATCCAAAAGCACTTCATCGCCGGGAATAAGGTCGGCTGCGGGGATTTCCGTGGTGTTTCCGTCTTTTATAAGAAGCGCTTTGGGGCTGCTCATTTCCTTCAGGGCATGGAGCGCCCTCTGGGCTTTTCCTTCCTGAATGACACCTACGAGCGCATTGACTAAAATAACGGAAAGAATAATCAGGGTATCGCTGTATTCTCCGAGCAGCATGGAAATGGAAGCGGCGATGAACAAGATAAAAATCAGAGGATCGTTCAGCTGGGCTAAAAAGCGCTGCAGGGCGTTTTTTTCGGGCGCCTCTTTTAAGACGTTGTGCCCGCGTTCGGTTTCCTGACTGGATAATGGCTGATTCATAAAAAAATCCCCCTGTTTCATACTTGAATTAGACAACCTGTGCCTAAAAGCAAGATATGAGACAGGGGGACAAAATATACTTGTCGAAATTTATTTCATAATGGGAATTTTCTTCACAATGCGACGGTATATTTTCCAGATAATGACCGCGGGAAAACTGATGGTCAGGTACAGGGTCACAAGACCGCCGAAACCGCCCGCAACAATAACAAACGCAAGAAGAAAAGGATTCATAAGAAAGACCTCCTGATATGTAATATATAGTATGGGTATCACTTACCAAAGAAAAGATAGCACATTCTGCTCTTTCAAAAAACGGATGTTAAGAGCCTTTAACGGAAGAGGGCGAAATCTTAACACGGATTTAACGGATAAGGCGCAGGCAAATCAGCCGAAAACGAAAATCTAACAGCATTTTTTGCGGACATTAAAGCAAGAATGCGTGTTGCATAAATGTCTTTTTCCCGATATACTTGAATTTATAACAGACAGAGGCTTGAGCCTTAAAAAATAAAAAGGGGCAGTGAATATGAATTTTACACAGGCGCAGGAAAAGTTAAAAAGCTACGGACAGGAACAGGTTCTTAAGTACTTTGACGAGTTAAATGATGCGGAAAAGGAAGAGCTCTTAAACCAGATAGCCGAAACGGACTTTTCCGTTACCGAAATGTGCACACATAAAGAAAAGGCAGCCGAAAGAGGCGTGATTACGCCCTTAAAAGCAATGGAGCTGCCGGAAATCGAGGCAGAGAAGAAGTCTTACCGGAAGACCGGACTGGATGCCATCAGGGCAGGAAAAGTAGGAGCGGTTCTTTTGGCGGGCGGCATGGGCACCCGACTCGGCTCCGATGCACCCAAGGGCATGTATAACATCGGCATTACAAAGGATGTTTATATTTTTGAAAGGTTAATCTGCAACCTGATGAAGGTAGTGGAGGAGGCAGGCAGCTACGTGCCTCTGTTTGTCATGACCAGTGAAAAAAATCATGAGGCAACCGTGGGATTTTTCAAAGAACACGATTTCTTCGGTTACGATAAGACAAATGTATTTTTCTTTAAGCAGGATATGGCTCCGGCAGCGGACTACGAGGGAAAGATTTACATGGAAAGCAAATCCAGAATGTCCACTTCCCCCAACGGAAACGGTGGCTGGTATGTTTCCCTCTGCCATGCGGGGCTCCGGGATGTAATCCTTGAAAAAGGCATTGAATGGCTGAACGTGTTTGCCGTGGACAATGTGCTGCAGCAGATAGCAGACCCTGTTTTTGTAGGCGCCGTTATCGATAAGGACTGTGCCGTAGGCTCCAAGGTGGTGCGAAAGAACGCACCGGACGAGAAGGTGGGCGTTATGTGCTTAGAGGACGGCAGACCTTCCATCGTGGAATATTATGAGCTGACGGAAGAGATGCGGGATGCGAAGGATGAAAAGGGCGACCCGGCATACAACTTCGGCGTTATCTTAAATTACCTGTTTAAGGAAAGCGAGCTGCACAAAATCATGAACCGCAAGCTTCCGCTGCATATTGTGGAGAAGAAGATTCCTTACTTAAACGAGGCGGGAGAACTGGTAAATCCCGAAGCGCCCAATGGCTATAAATTTGAACAGCTTGTACTGGATATGATTCATGAAATGGAAAGCTGTCTGCCCTTTGAAGTGGTCAGGGAAAAGGAATTTGCCCCCATTAAGAACAAAACCGGCGTGGATTCTGTGGAAAGTGCACGGGAACTCTTAAAAAAGAACGGCATAATTCTGTAATTTTATGAGTTGTTAAGGCGTGTAAAATCAGCTACACTTAATGTATACAAAACAAGTATGATTTCGCACGCACCCCAGAGGTACCGGGGATTTGCAGGTGAGGAAAGGCAGGAATTTACTATGGCAATTTTGGTAACAGGCGGCGCCGGTTATATCGGCAGCCATACCGTAATAGAATTACAGAATGCAGGCTATGACGTAGTGGTTATGGATAACCTGAGCAATTCCAGCGAAGTGGCGCTGGAAAGAGTCCAGGAAATTACCGGAAAGCCCCTTACTTTTTATAAGGCAGACATTCTGGACAGAGAAGCAACAGAAGAAATTTTCTCCAAAGAAAAGATTGAAGCGGTCATTCACTTCGCAGGCTTAAAGGCAGTCGGAGAGTCCGTACAGAAGCCCTGGGAATACTACAACAACAATATCACGGGTACCCTGATTTTATTGGACGTGATGAGAAAACACAATGTAAAGAACATCATCTTCTCCTCCTCCGCAACCGTTTACGGCGAGCCGGAAAAAGTACCCGTTACAGAAGAAACACCCAAGGGAAGCTGCACCAACCCTTACGGCTGGACGAAGTCCATGCTGGAGCAGATTTTAACCGATATCCAGAAGGCAGATCCTTCCTGGAATGTCATCCTGCTTCGTTACTTTAATCCCATCGGTGCACACAAGAGCGGAAAGATTGGCGAAAACCCCAACGGCATTCCCAACAATCTGATGCCCTATATTACCCAGGTAGCGGTTGGAAAGCTGCCGAAATTAGGCGTGTTCGGAAACGATTACCCTACGCCGGACGGCACCTGCATCCGCGACTATATTCATGTACTCGACCTGGCAACCGGCCATGTAAAGGCGCTGGAAAGACTGAAAAAAAATGCCGGCCTCGATATTTACAATCTGGGAACCGGCATTGGATACAGTGTTCTGGATGTGATTCATAATTTTGAAGCAGCCACCGGCATTACCATTCCCTTTGAATTCAAGCCCAGACGTGCGGGCGATATTCCGGTAAACTATTCCAATGCAGACAAGGCATGGAAGGAACTGGGCTGGAAAGCACAGTACGGAATTAAGGAAATGTGCGAGGACTCCTGGAGATGGCAGAGCAGCAATCCCAACGGTTATTAATGGGGATTACTTTTCTGTGGGGAACGAAATCGTAATGGTGGTTCCCTTTCCTAAGGTACTTTCTAAGGAAATGCTTCCTTTTAAGTAGGCTACGGCATGCTTTACTATGGAAAGACCGAGGCCGGTGCCGCCGCTTTCACGGGAGTGGCTTTTGTCCACCCGGTAGAAGCGTTCAAATACGCGGGACTGGTCGGCGGGAGCAATTCCCACACCGTTGTCGCTGACGGCAACCTGTACCTTGTCACCGGCAGTTTTTACATTTACTTTGACAAAGCCGCCTTCCTTGTTGTACTTTACGGCATTGTCGCACAGATTATAAATGATATCATAGAGGAGCTTGTGAACGCTTGTGAGCGGGGCAGGCTCCCCTTTTATTGTCAGGGAAATGTTCCGGCTTTCCGCAATGGGGCCCACCATTTCCAGTGCCTCTTTCGCAATGGAGAGGGCGTCCACATTTTCCCAGTTCATTTCCGTGTTTTCATCAAGCTGGGACAGGCGGATGATGTCGCTGACCAAGGACACCAGTCTTGCCGCATCCGTCTTGATATGGCCGATAAAACGGGGCATATCCTCCGGCTTTACAAGACCGCTTTCGATTAAGTCGGCGCTGCCGATAATGGACTGGAGCGGGGTTTTCAGCTCATGGGAAACATTGGCGGTGAACTCTCTGCGGTTCTGCTCCGCCTGTATTTTTTCGGTATTGTCGATGGCAAGTAAAAGCACACCGATAACCTCGTCCTTTTCCACAATCTGGTTGATGCACAAATCGTAATTTCTGCCGTTCTTTTCGTATTCTAATTCCTGTTTCTTGCCGGACAGGGTTTCCTTGATGGCGCGACTGATTTCTGGGGTACGGTCTATGGTAAGAAAATCCTTGCCGATGCTGTCTTCCTCCGCTTCGAAAATCTTCCGTGCGGCGGTATTCAGACTGACTACCACACCGTCCTTATTTAAGACGATTAAGCCTTCACTCATGTTGGAGGTAATGGCATTAAATTCGTTCTGACTCCGGGAAAGCTCATCCATCTGCAGGGCAATCTGTTTATTCTGCTGTGCCATATGGCGGAGCAGCGGGCTTAATTCCTCGTACACATCATTGGAAAGCGGGTCGTTCAAATCCAGATTGTTTAAGGGCTTTACCAGATTCCGGGAAGCGCGCTTTGCCAGAAAAACGGAAAGCAGGATGGCAAGGAATGTAATGACCAAGAGCGGCTGCAGCATACCTAACAGGAGAGAAACGATGGTTACCTGACTGGTGGAAATACGGAGCACCCTGTCATCGGAGAGCTTTTTCGCAAAATAATAGGTCTGTTCCGTCAGGGTGCGGGAATAGCGGTGGGACTCTCCGTAGCCGGAGAGGAAAGCCTCCTGAAATTCCCTTCTGTCGCTGTGGTTTTCCATGGTAGCGGCATCTGCATTGGTATCGTAAAGGACGGTGCCGTCCGTATCAATGAGGGTAAGACGGTATTCACCGTTTTCCAAATTTTTTAGATATTCGATACCCTCGTCCTCCACGGCGGTCGAGGCAAAGCTTAACTGGGTTTTCAACTGGGATTTCCTTAAAGAGGTGAAATAATCGTTTAAGGAAGTCAGTATGACAAGGTAGCAGGCAAGGAGCACCGTGCAGGCTACCAAAAGGATGGAATGAAATATTTTCTTTGTCATAAAGATGCCTCCATTCTGTATCCGACACTGATTACGGTTTTAATCAGTGAACCGTATTTTCCAAGTTTCTTTCGTAAGGTTTTGATGTGCATATCCACGGTGCGGGTTTCACCGTAGTAATCCACACCCCATACGGCATTCAGCAGTTTTTCGCGGGAAAAAACCACGCCGATGTGGGATAAAAACAGGTGCAGCAGTTCAAATTCCTTGTAGGTGAGAGCAACTGTTTCGCCGTCCACGGTTACCACGCGGTTGTCAACCTGCATGGAAATGCCGGACAGGGAAAGCGTCTGTGCGGGCACGGTATCCTCACAGCGGCGAAGAACGGCCTTCACGCGGGAAACTAATTCCATAACGCCGAAGGGCTTTACCAGATAATCGTCGGCGCCTAAGTCCAGACTCTGGATTTTGTCGTATTCCATACCCTTGGCTGTTGCCATGATAACGGGGATTTTCTGGGTTTCCGGCATGGCGCGAAGCTTTTTTAACACCTCCACACCGTCTATTTCCGGCATCATAATATCCAGGATAATAAGCTGGGGTTTTTCCTCGGAAAGGGCATGCAGCATGGAAACCCCATCTGCAAACCCTTTCGCTTCAAATCCTGTGGCATTTAAGGTATATACTTCAATGTCCCTGATGGCACTGTCGTCATCCACACACCATATCATAATTCTGCTTCTCCTTTATGCATGCCGGTGACGGAAAACTGCACCCATTCGGCAATGTTTACCGCATGGTCGCCGATTCGCTCAAAATACTTGGCAATCATCAGTAAATCCATGGCATATTCTCCGTCGGCTGTGTTCTGACTTATCATATCAATTAAGAAATTTTTGGTTTTGGTAAAATCGTCGTCCACAATATCGTCATCCACGATGACCTTCTGGGCGAGCAATAGGTCCTGCTTTACATAAGCATCGATACTGTCCGTAACCATCTGGATGGTGGATTTTGCCATATGCTGGATGTAGGAGCATTCCTCACCGGTTCTGCCGTTTAAGAACGTAATAATGTCGGCAATGTCGGCTGCCTGGACTCCGATTCTGTCCATGTCTGTAATCATTTTAAGCGCTGCGGAGATTTGACGCAAGTCCCTTGCTACCGGCTGCTGCTGTAAAAGCATTTTTAAGCAGATGGATTCGATACTCCGTTCCATATGGTCGATTTCTTCGGTAATGGGAATGACCTTTTTGCATTTTTCGGGTTTTCCCTCTGTCAGTGCCAGTGCGGATAAAGAAATGGATTCCTGGCACAGAGAGCCCATTTCGATAAGATTTTTGTTTAACAGCTTTAATTGTTCGTCGAATTTGTTGCGCATCAGCCAAACCTCCCTGTAATATAGTCTTCCGTCCGTTTGTCGTTCGGATTTGCAAAAAGCTTTTCGGTGTCATTGTACTCAATCAGATTTCCCAGAAGGAAGAAAGCGGTCTGGTCGGAAATACGGGCAGCCTGCTGCATGTTATGGGTAACAATGACAATTGTGTATTTCTTCTTTAATTCCATGGCAAGGTCTTCGATTTTGGAAGTGGAAATAGGGTCCAGCGCACTGGTGGGTTCATCCATAAGAAGCACCCTGGGGCTGACAGCCAGCGCTCTTGCGATACAGAGTCTCTGCTGCTGACCGCCGGAAAGACCGAGTGCGGATTTCTTTAAGCGGTCCTTTAATTCATCCCAGATAGCGGCATCCTTTAAGGATTCCTCTACGATTTCATCTAACTTTGCCTTATTTTTGATGCCGTGGATACGGGGGCCGTAGGCGATGTTGTCATAGACGCTCATGGGAAAGGGATTGGGCTTCTGGAATACCATGCCGATATCGCGGCGCAGCTCGTTGACATCCACACCGGGAGCAAAAATGTCCTTGCCGTCGTATTCCGCTTTTCCGGTGATTTTGACATCCGGAACCAGGTCGTTCATGCGGTTTAAGGTCTTTAAGAAAGTGGACTTGCCACAGCCGGAGGGACCGATTAAAGCGGTAATGGCATTTTCCTTAATGCCGATTTCAATGTTTTTCAGTGCCTGGGTATTTCCATACCAGAGGCAGAGGTCTTTAACGGTAATAATGTCTTTCATAGGAAATCTCCTTTTGTACCGGAAAATCAGCCGGCGTTCTTTTTCTTGAAATATCTGCCTGCAAAGTCTGCCAGCAGATTGATAATCAGTGTCATAATCATCAGAATGGCGGCAATGGCAAAGGCGGTATCGAAATCACCCTGCTCCTTGGCGTACACGTAAAGAGCAACGGTAAGCGTGGCGCCGGAACTGGTAAGCCCGTGGAAAATATTGTTTAAGGCATGGGCAAAACCTGCCGTGAAAAGCAGGGCAGCCGATTCACCAATGATACGTCCTACGGAGAGGATAAGACCGGTTACCACACCGTCGATACAGCCGGGGAGCACCACCGTGCGGATGACACGCCATTTACCGGCGCCCAGTCCGAAGGCGCCTTCCCGGTAACTCTGGGGAACGGTCTTTAAGCTTTCCTGCGTGGTCCGCATGACGGTGGGAAGGTTCATGATAACCAGTGTCATGGCGCCCGCTAACAGGGATGTTTTCATGGATAAAAACTGACAGAAGAAAAGCATGCCCACCAGACCGTAAATAATGGAAGGGATGCCGGAAAGGGTTTCGGCGGCATATTCAATCAGGGTTACAATCTTTTTGTTCCTGGCATATTCCGTCAGGTACATGGCAGCGCCGACTCCTAAAGGGAGTACTATAAGAAGCGTTGCCAGTATGATGTAAATCGTATTCAAAATATCGGGCAGGATGCCGATTTCATCTGTAAGGTAGCTGGGCTTTGTGGTGAGGAATTTCCAGGTAATGTGGGGGAATCCCTTAAAGAGCACATAGATAATCAGGAAAAGAACCAGCGCACAGGTGAAAAGCACGGAAATCCACATGAGGGCTTTCATGATGCCGATATAGATTTTTCTGCTTGTGGAAAGAGAGTTTTTCTTCATAGAAATCTCCGGACCTTTCTGTTTTCTGCCTGTCGGGAAAGACAGGCATTTGGTTAGTCTTTTTTCCGTTTTAGGAAAAAGTTTAAGGTTGCGTTAATCAGCATAATAAAGAAGAACAATACCAGAGCGATGGAGAACAGTGCCTGTCTCTGCAGACCGGAGGAGTAGGACATTTCGCTGGCTACCGCGGTTGTTAAGAAACGGACGCTCTGGAAAAGGGAAGGCATATTGGGTACGTTGCCGGATACCATCATGACCGCCATGGCTTCGCCGATGGCACGGCCAACACCTAAAACGATGGCTGCGGCAATACCGCTTTTTGCTGCCGGAACGGATACCTTGAAGTAGGTTTCCACCGGTGTGGCTCCCAATGCAAGAGAAGCCTCTTCGTATTCTTTCGGTACGGCGTCCAGGGCATTTAGAGAAACCTTGATGATGGACGGCAGTACCATGATTGCCAGTACAACGATGGCAGCAAGGAGGCTGGCACCGTCGGGAATATGAAATATATTACGGATGGCAGGAACCAGAATCAGCATACCTACCAGACCATATACAATGGAAGGAATTCCGGCTAACAGACTGACAGCGGTTTCTACAGCGCGGCGCAGATTGTAGGGAGCTATCTTGGAAAGAAACACGGCTGTTAAAAATCCGATAGGGGCTCCCAGTATTACGGCACAGACCGTACCGTAAATACTGGTTAAAATAAAAGGGAGGATGCCGAACTCAGGGGTCGCAGCCGTAGAATGCCATTCTTTTCCGAATAAAAAGGAAATCAGTCCGATTTTGCGGATAGCCGGAACCCCGGCTATCACTAAGTATATGGTAATCAGAAGTACGGATACTACGGTAATCATTCCTAAGATTAGGAAGATACCGGCTACAATTTGTTCAAAAGCTCGTTGTTTTTTCATACAAATCCTCATACCTTTCTTTTGCTTCCAAGAATTTCAGAAACTGTTATTTTGCGGGTACAACACCGGCGCCGGTAATGATGTCGGCAACCTTGTCACTGGTTACATAGTCAAAGAATGCCTGTGCTGCATCGGAGAGCTTTACACCATCCTTGGTTACTAAAACGAAGGGACGCTGGATAGCATAGCTGCCGTCTTTTACGGTTTCTTCGGAAGGAACCACACCGCCGACACTAAGAGCTTTTACGTTGTCCTTTACTGCGGAAAGGGAGGTGTAACCGATGGCATCCGGGTTCTGACTTACGGTTGTGATGACGTCACCGGTAGAAGTAAGCTCCTGACGGTACTGGCATTTTTCAGAGGTTTTGGTAATGGACTCGAAACCGTCTCTGGTACCGCTTCCTGCTTCACGACCGATTACTACGATTTCTGCATCGGCACCGCCGACTTCGCTCCAGTTGGTAATTTCACCGGTGTAAATGGAAGCAATCTGTTCAATGCTTAAGTCATTTACCTGGTTTTCGGGGTTTACGACTACGGCAATACCGTCAAGTGCAAGTACGGTTTCGGTAAGTCCCTGTGCTTTTTCTTCATCCTTTAAGGAACGGCTGGAAAGACCGATGTCGCATCTTCCTTCGGATACGGCTGTGATACCGGAACCGGAACCGGTAGGATTGTAAGTAAACTGGATACCGTCGTTTTCATTCATGAAGGACTCGCCCAGAGCACCGATGACTTTTTCCATGGAAGTGGAACCGTCGGTTGCTACGGTTCCGGAAAGCTTGCTGTTTCCGCATCCGGTTAAGGAGGTTAAAGCAAGGATAGTTGCAACTGCTAAACTGACTACTGTTTTCTTTTTCATAATGTAATTCCTCTTTTCTTTTTTGTGGCGCAATGCCTTTTTTGATTACAAGAAAAGAGTAGCATCGGTTTGTAAAGTCAAAAAGCAGACCGGTGTAAAATCGGTGTAAAGCAGTAAAATACATAAAAAAAACACCCGACTTTACATCGGGCGCCCTTTACTTAACAGGGGACTATGCTACATAACGGTACATAAAGATGAAGTGGCAGATGCTGCCCGCCATGACAAACAGGTGGAAAATTTCATGGGAGCCGAAGTTTGCATGTTTCGCATTAAAGATAGGAAGCTTTAGGGCATAAATGATGCCGCCCACGGTGTAAATAATACCGCCTGCTAAGAGCCAGCAGAAAGCCGGAACGGAAAGCGTATGGATGAGTTCACGGAACACAAAGACGCAGACCCAGCCCATGGCGATATAAATTATGGAAGAAAACCATTTCGGACAGGTAATCCAGAAAGCCTTGATCAGCATGCCGGCAATGGCGATGCTCCATACAACGGTCAGCATGGTGACACCTTCTCTGCCGCCTAAAACAATGAGGCATACCGGTGTGTAAGAACCGGCAATCAGCACGAAAATCATCATGTGGTCAATCTTCCGGAAAATCCGTAAGGGCTTTCCGCTTAAATTTACGGAATGATAAGTGGCACTTGCGCCATATAATAAAACCATGCTGAGCATGAAAATAAGCATTGCGGTAAATGTCCGGCCGCCTGCGGAAACGCCGGCTTTGATAAGCAGGGGGACGGAAGCGAAAAGGGCCATCATACAGCCGATAAAATGAGTAATGGCGCTGCCGGGTTCACGAATAGTAATCTGCATAAAATTTCATTCCTTTCCATAGCCTGAAAATGCAGGCAAATATTTGTATAATAAATCTTTTGCGTGTTGACAGTTACAATACATAGTATTCAATACTACATGTCGTTGAAGAAATACTACTACATGAGTAAGAATATGTCAAGAAGAAAAATTTATGCATAAAAAAAGAGGATGCAACATCCTCTTTCTGTGTCCGGAAAGTTAGTTTACTTCCATAATCTGTAATGTGCAAGCTCTGCAAAGTAAGGTATTCCCGATAATCTGCAAAGCCTGGAGCCTCAGTCTTCTTCCATAATCCACAGTCTACAGGTCCCCGCAAAAGTCCGGAGACTCAGTCTTCTTCGATGACCTGTATTTCGAGGTAATCGAAGGGAATGGTTTCGGTGAAATTGTCCTGGGTAAAGCGGGTTTTGCTGTGGAGCTGGAAATCCCGTACCGTGGAGTCGAGCCAGATGGGGTGACCCAGATCAAATTTTGTGCAGATTTCATCAATGGCATGAAAAATTTTATGGGTGCGGGTATCGGTTCCGGCATCCTCCACAACCATATCGTTTAACATTTTGTTGTTCTTAAAAGTTTTGGCCCATAATCGAAACATAAGATTTCCTTTCTGTATAGCAGGTATCAGAGTCGGGACCTATTGCCCCTGAAATCATCTTAACAGATTATATGGAAGAAAAATATACAGAAAATATTAAAATTTTCATAAATCCTTATACATAATATACAAAAGTAAGAAACGATGTGATATACTAAAAATAGTTTTTATTTTGTAAAAGGAGTATGTAAAATATGGATGTAAGGGAATACCGGGATGACGGAATAGACAGTTGGGAAGAAGTCAATCTGATTTACAATGCGGCGCTCAAGCAGGTGCAGACCAAAATGGAGATTTTAAATGACGAGTTTCAGAGAGTACACCGTTACAATCCCATTGAGCATATCAAGGCGCGTATCAAAAGCTCGGAAAGCATTGTGAAAAAGCTAAAGCGGTACGGCTACGAATCCACCATTGAAAATATGATTACCTATGTGAATGACATTGCGGGTATCCGCATTATCTGCTCATTTACTTCGGATATTTACCGGATTGCGGATATGGTGGCAAACCAGAAGGACATCAAGGTTCTTTCTATTAAGGACTACATTACATATCCCAAGGCAAGCGGCTACAAGAGCTACCACATGATTTTATCCGTGCCGGTCTACCTTTCCGACCGTATCGAGGAAACCAAGGTGGAAATGCAGATACGCACCGTTGCCATGGATTTCTGGGCAAGCTTAGAGCACAAGATGCATTATAAATTTGAAGGGGATGCACCGCAGCATATTAAAGACGAGCTGGTGGAGTGTGCACATATGGTGTCCGACCTGGATGCCCGGATGCTCTCCTTAAATGAGGAAATACTTGCCATGAGTGAGGAGAAGAAATAATAATTTACCGGGATTTTACATCAGACACTGACTGATTTTATCTTCTTGTCTTATGCTTAGTTCAAAAGAAGACAGGAAAGAAGACGGTTGCATGAAGCATTTTATTTTCAATCACACGCCTATGGGCGATTACCAAAGGATACTGCAGCAGGAGCATTACTTCCGGTATTATACGAGAAAAGTACGCAGAACCATCCGGTGGTACGACAAGCTGTTAAATGCCGATAAGTTTCTTGACGTATTGCAGGCACTGGAAAGACGGAAGTAATTTCTAACTGTTACCTCTGCATGCACCCGTTGGGTTTTGTTTTATCTTCTCTGTATTTATATAGAGGTAAATTTGACCCAACAGTCACAAATCCATGACAGAGTCAAAGGATTTACTATACTCTTTGTTATTTTTTTGACTCTAATTGTGCTATTCTATATCAGAGTCAAAGGAAAACGAGCATCATTTCCCATTATTTTGACTTATTAAGGCGAAGTCTTTCACAGAGTCAAACCCAAGGCATCATGGAAAACTGTTTGATTTGACTCTGTGAAGACTTTTTGCTTGTAGAGTCAAAAGCCTTTCAGTTTAACGGTATTCGAGTTTGACTCTACAGCGATGTTTCTCTCTGGAAGTCAAAAGTCTTTCCTTTTAACAATATTCGAGTTTGACTCTGTTGCCTTTTTTTATTATAGAGTCAAATTTTAAGAAATTCTGTCCTCACACATTGAACCGGAGTGACTTTTTTGAATAGGAAACTATTTTCTATCCATAATAATAGTGTAAATATTCTGGAAAGGAAGTAGAACTATGATATTAAAGGAAAAGGAACGTACCACCATTGAAGATTTGCAGACACAGGAGAAAAGCTGCGTGGAAAAATACGGAAAGTATGCCGAGCAGGCAAAGGATCCGGAACTCAAAAGCCTGTTTCAGAACTTGCAGAAAAAGGAACAGGAACATTACGACTCTTTAAGCCAGGTGCTTTCCGGTACTGTGCCCCAATGCAACTGCAACGACTCCGACGGCAAAAATTATGAACCCAAGGCAACCTATTCCGCCATGGAAAATACGGACGACAAGCTGCACGATGCGTTTCTGGCAACCGACTGCATCGGAACGGAAAAGTTAGTATCCGGCGAATACAACACCGACGTGTTCAACTTCGGGGACAGCGGTGTGAGAAAGCTTCTTGCCGATATTCAGGTGGAGGAGCAGAACCATGCGGAAATGCTTTACAAATATAAAACTGTCAACGGTATGAAATAAACCTTTGGGGCTGCGGCAACCGCAAATATTTCAGGCGGAGCTGCAGCCCCTCTTGACTTCTCTTTTCCAATAGGGGTATGATTGTTTTTAGAATAGAACTACAAGGAAGGACATCGTATACAAATGAAGAAAATTTGGAAAACCTCTGTTGTAGTAACTCTTGCAGTAATGGCATTCAGCGGATGCGGAAAAGCAGAAGCCTTTGCCTATAAGCAGTTTGACAACATACAGTTTACCTGTGCTTTGGAGGAGGGCGCAGGACAGGGTATTTCGGTTGGTGGACAAACGGGTATGCGGATACAGGAGGACGGCTCCTTCAGCGCCAGTTATTATGCCATGGATACGGAGGACACGGGAGAGGATTATCAGGGCGGTACCATGTATTACGGCTCCGGCTTCGGGCAAATTGCAGAACCGGTCAGGGTGGATGACCATACTTACAAAGCAAAGGTGGAGAGTATCACTTACTCGGAAGCCGGAGAAGAAAGCCTCCAGGGCGGTATGCGTATGGTATATACAGAGGTTTACGGACTGGAAGAGGCAGAGGAATTTATGATTTATCTGCCCGGAAAAAAGGTGACGCAGCTGCCGGAAGCATACATAGAAGGGGTAAAGGAACAGCTCTGCGATGAAAACGGAAATATGCCGGAAACTCTCCCGTTTTACGGAATTTTCAATGAGTCAACCGAGACGGGCTTTGTCGGAGAGGAGATTGACGATCCGTAAATAGGCGCACCACTCAAGTGTTACTTGCATCAAGTACTGCTTGCTTGGAAAACAAAACATAACCGGTTACGCTGAATGTGTCAGATGACAGGCCGGCTGTTGTCCAATACAGGAAAGAGAGGAAAAGTTATGTTTGAAACAACAAAGGTAGGAAGAAAAATCAAAGAGGCAAGAGTGGAGCAGAATATGACACAGATGAATCTGGCGGACGCCATGGGCGTCAGCTATCAGGCAGTTTCTAACTGGGAAAGAGGTGTTTGAGTTATAATAGGACCAAGTTAGATGAAACCCAGTAAAATCAAGGGGTTATGCCTAATTTAGTCCTTATTTTTATACCATTTTAGCGGTAAAAGATAGGGCAGCGCTGCAATATTAAACCGAAAATCCAAGTCAGTATCATAGATGTCCGCAATCAGTCTGAGAGTGAATCTGTGTGCTTAGATTAGGTACAATTTTATATCAAAAACATTTAGTGAGGACTAAATTAGCACTTGAGATGGAATACTCCATCAGCTGGTTTGGTCCTCTTTTTATTTGAGAGGAGTGGTCGAATGGGCAAGGTGTTAATTTGGTTCGTAATCATTATTAGTACAGTGGTTCTCTACTGTCTTATGAAAGTTAAGGCAGAGAGTGATGAACTGTATGAGGAATTAATGAGAAAGCATTTTTATGGCAGGTCAGATGATATTCCTGCATCTGACAAAACCGAGCACTTGAAAGGGTGTGGGTAATTATATGAAATTTTGCAAAACAATAATGCAGACAATACAGAAAAGGAGTGAAAGGAACATGAATAACAAGTTAGAAGTAATCGGCATTGATCATGGCTGGTCAATGATGAAAACAATCTCTCAGGTATTTGTCACAGGTGTTACCAGCAGCAGGATTCATCTACTATGAACTCCGCTCTGAAAGGAATTGTAGCAGGTGTCATGATGGCTGGTATTTCAACAGTTCTGACATTCTTAGGCTTCTAAGATTGGGGAAATGCATTTTCCCTTTTAGTAAAAGGAAAGAGGTGAACAACAAGTATGGATATTTTTAAGCTTGGAGACAAGATCCTTGCACTTCTTGAGGCAGTGTTTGGGTTTTGGAACAATCAGATATCCCTGGTCTTTGCAATGCTTGGACAGTCACCGGTCAGTTTCAAGGGCGGAGGTCCCTGGGCAGTCATTGAGGGTATTGAGCCGGTCTTTGTAGCGGTCGGCTCATCCCTCGTTGTGCTGTTCTTTGTTATCGGTTTCTGCTCGGAAAGCATAGATGTTAAAGATGAGATGAGGTTTGAATCAATCCTGCGTATGCTTATCCGACTGGGACTTGCAGAATGGTTTGTTGCAAATAATGTCACGATCATGAAAGCATTTTTTACTTCCATAGGAAATCTGGTAGGACTTATATCTGCCGGGACAACGACGCAGCTTGCCATCGACAGTACACAGGCAGACATCATTAAGGGACTTGGATTTGGTGAAAGTCTGGTAATGCTGATACTTACAGCTTTGCTTGCAATCATCATTATTATCTGTGGATTCTTTATCATCTACACAGTGTATTTCAGGTTCTTAAAGATTCTGATTATTGTGCCACTTGGTGCGATTGCCTGCTCCACGATGGCAGGAAACAGAATGGTCAGTCATACAATGGCTACCTATTGCAAATATTTCCTGTCATGCGTATTTGAGGCAGTAACGATGGCACTTGCAATTGTGGTATGTAATGCATTTATCAATGCAGGACTTCCGGCATTTACAGGAAGTTACGCTGACTGGGCACAGACGCTTATTTATTTGTGTGAAATGACATTTACGATAGCAATGACTGTTGGAAGTGTGAAGGGTGCACAGACACTTACAAGCAAGGCATTTGGATTATAGAAGGAGGCAGAAATGGATAATGAAAAGAAACAGGTTACTTATAATTCAAGCATAACCGGAGAAACGCAGGTGACATTTGATATCCAGCAGTATATGAATAACAGGGCAATGTTTATCGGTCTTATGTGTAATGAAGATGGATATGAGGAGCCTTTTGGGGATGTGACTGTGAATTTGTCGGTTGCAGCACCAAATTACTGCGGATATCTGAATGTGAATGACATGCCGGATATTGAAAAGTTTATTACAGACAATGACATTGGAGAGTTTACAGGATTCACGCAAAGGAGCGGTTTCTGTGAATATCCGCTTTATCTGTTCAATGTAGATAAGCTTAGAGAACTGTGTCCGGATGGAATGGATAAGTATGAGGCAAATATCGGAATGACAAGAAAGCCAGAGATAAAGGATTTATCAAGATAGGAGGCAGGGACAATGGTAATCGAAGTAAACAAGGATATTGACCGCTATCAGGAATCGGTTGCAATGGGACTTACTGCAAGGCAGCTTATATTTTCCATTGCAAGCGTAGTGGTTGGTGGCGGTATCGTCCTTCTTCTTTACAAGTATATCGGTCTTACGGGTTCTGCTTATGTGGCAATTCCCTGTGTGGCACCGATTGCACTTGGTGGTTTCTATTCCTTTAATGGGATGAATTTCTACGAGTATATGGGAAAGAAACTGCATTTTATGTTTGGCAACAGGGCGCTTACCTATGTATCAACAGAAGGAGAGCCTGCAATAAAGCAGTTAGAAGCAGAACAGAATGAACAGGTAAAGAAGAAAGGCAGAAAGGCTGAACCGGAGACTGTAACAGCTGATTCGGCTGTAAAGAAGCAGGAGGAGTTTGAAGCGATGAAGAAAAAGACGAGAAATATGCTGCTTGGACTTGTCGCAGTCATTGTGGCGGCAGTAGCAGGCATTGCAGCATATAAGGCAATGCATTAGAAACGAATAGTATCTGACCGCAAGGTCGGGAACACAGCCCGCAGGGTGAAGTTCCCGGCGGGCTTTCATTATAAGAAAGCGAGGTTAGAGACATGGGTTTATTTACAGACGGATTTAAGTTATTAAAGAAGGCGAGTGAGCCTTTGTATAAGACACCTAAATCCATTCAGGAAACCATAGAGATTATGGCGGTGGCTGAAAACGGCATTTTTGAAGTAAGCAAAAATAAGTATTCCAAATGCTACCGCTTTCAGGACATCAATTACACAACAGCAACGGAGGATGAGCAGATCGGCATATTTGAGAGATACTGCAAGTTCTTAAATTCGCTGGACTGTAATTATAAGATTACGATCAACAATAAGAACAAAAACATGGATGAACTCCGTGACAAGGTTCTGATTGCTGAGAAAAACGATGGCTTCAACAATTATAGAAGAATCTACAATGACATCATTGAGGAGAAGATTATTGAGGGCAGACAGGGGATTGAGCAGGAGAGATACCTGACAATCACGATTGAGAGAAAGAACTTCGAGGAGGCAAAGGCACAGTTTGCAACCCTTGAGGCAACGATACACAAGGCTTTCATTGAGCTTGGTGCGGAGATTGTACCACTTAATGGCAATGAGAGACTGAAAGTGCTCTATGACTATTATCATCTTGGAGATGAGGGCAGCTTTGATTTTGATATCAAAAAGGCAAAGAAGGTCGGGGCAGATTTTAGAAATGATCTGTGCAATGGGATGGTGAAATATTTCCCAGACCATTTTGAGGATGAGAGTAAATTCTGCAAGGCACTTTTTATCAAAAAGTATCCGAGCAGTTTGTCAGACAGATTCATCAATGAGATTACTTCCCTTCCGGTTCATTCCATCACGAGCATTGATGTGGTGCCTGTTCCCAAGGATCTGACAACAAAGGTGCTTCAGAAGAAATACCTTGGTATTGAGTCGGATATCATTAAGCAGCAGAGAGTCCGTAATAAGAATAACGATTTTTCTACGGAAATCTCATATGCCAAAAGGACGGAGAAAAAGGAGATTGAGGAAATCATGGATGATGTCCGTGAGAATGACCAGTGCCTTTTCTTTGTGGGAGTAACCATTATTCTTATGGCAGAAAGCAAGAAGGAGCTTGAGAGTGTATGTGAGACAGTAGAGACTATCGGAAAGCGTAACAGCTGCACGATTGACACACACTACTTAAAGCAGAGGGAGGCACTCAACACAGCACTTCCGATTGGTGTAAGACAGGTGGAGACAATGCGTACACTTCTTACCCAGTCACTTGCGGTGCTTATGCCATTTAATGTGCAGGAATTAAATGACAGCACAGGAAACTATTATGGCATCAACCAGATCAGCAAGAATGTGAATATCGGTAACAGAAAGAAGCTCATCAATGGAAATGGCTTTGTATTTGGTGTGCCGGGTTCCGGTAAATCCTTCTTCTGCAAGATGGAAATGGGCAGCGTATTCTTGTCGGGAGATGATGAAATAATCGTTATAGATCCAATGAACGAATACTTTGATATTGCTGAGACTTATGGTGGAACAGTGGTAAATATGTCCACCTACACGGATAACTATGTGAATCCGCTGGAGATGGATGTATGGAGCCTTGATCCGAATGATTCCAAGGGAATGGTAAGAGAAAAGGGCGAGTTCATGCTTGGTCTTTGTGAGCAGTGCATCGGTGACAGCTTAAATTCAAGACAGAAGTCAATCATCGACCGCTGTGTGAGAAAACTGTATATCGACATTGCAAGGAGCAAAGAGAAGTATATCCCGGTAATGAGTGATTTTTACGATATTCTCATGGCACAGCCGGAGGACGAGGCAAAAGACATTGCATTGTCTTTGGAACTTTTTGTAAATGGTTCGCTTAACATCTTCAACCACCAGACAAATGTGGATGTGGATAACAGATTTACAGTCTATGGCATCAGGGACTTAGGTACAGAGCTTAGTCCTATCACAATGCTTGTTATGATGGAGTCCATTCAGAACAGGATTGTTGAGAATGGTAAGCGAGGCAAGGCAACATGGCTCTATATTGATGAGTTCCATGTCCTGCTTAATTCGGAGTATTCTGCAAAATATCTGCAGCAGCTCTGGAAGAAGGTAAGAAAGCAGGGAGGTCTTTGTACCGGTATCACGCAGAATGTTGTCGATCTGTTGCAGAATTACACAGCAACCACAATGCTTGCAAACTCTGAGTTTGTGGCACTCTTGAAGCAGGCAAATACAGACAGTTCAAAGATGGCGGAGGTTATCGGGGTATCAGAGGCACAGCTTCGGTTCGTAACTAATACCGCCTCTGGAATGGGACTTATTAAGTGTGGTTCGGTAGTAATTCCCTTTGATAATCAGATCAGCAAGGATACGGATTTGTACAGGCTGTATAATACCAACATTCATGAGAAGATTGCGGAACAGAAGAAAAAAGAAGCAATGCTGCAGTGATAACAGATGAATTTTTATAGAATCTATAGTATAATCAAGAGGTCGGATGAATGTCCGACCTTGATGATAATAAATTAGATATTCCCTATTTTTAAGAAGAAAGCATATAAGATTCGATATGAAAAATAAATAAGGAAGCAGTTCTAAAATGTATCATTTGTACCGGAGAACATGTGGCTGGATTTTAAGATATGCTTATCGTACACTTTGACGAGAATATGTTGATTGGGGATGCAGCGGACCTGGATGCATTTATGGAAATGTATGGTGTGGAAGCAATTTCCAAGGAATATTTGTAATTATTAGGGAAAAGAAAATTTGAATTTTACGCACTATTAACTTTTGGATATAAAGTGCCGATATTACAGATATAGAAACGGATTTCTGTATCAATTTTCAAGGAGGATGATACCATGATTAGAGCAGCTAATTTAACACAGGTAACAGATTATTATAAGAGCAATACTGTTAGTAAGCAAAATAACACAGAGAAAGCAAAAGATGTGCAGCCCAATGCACAGAAAATAAAATCCAGCGAAGATAAGTTATCTTCTAAGGCACAGAAATATCTGGAAACATTGCGTAAGGATAATGCGGATTTCGATTTTATTATTGCTGATAAAGGCGATGATTTCAGAGGATTAGTAGACCAAAGCGATAAGGAATTTACAGTTGTTTTTTCAAGTGCTGAACTTGAAAGAATGGCATCCGATGAGAAATATGCACGGGAAAAATTGTCTACGGTAAAAACTGCAGTTGAGATGTCAGATAAAATCAATGAACAGTTTGGGTTTGAACGTGCTTGGGGAACGACAGACAATAGTGGAACTGTATTAAATAAGTTAACTATGTCCTTTGATGATGATGGAAAGATGACACTTTTTGCTGATTTGGAGAAGATTACAGAAAAGCAGAAAGAACGGCTTGAAGAATTAAAGGAAAAACGTGCAGAGGAGAAAAAGCAGGAAAAGAAGGATGTAACTGTTAAGCGGACTACAATTCAGGCAAATTCAAAAGAAGAATTACTTGAAAAGATTTCTGAACTGGATTGGAGTAAGATAACAGAAGAAAAGGCAACACAGGGTATGAAGTTTGATATCACTATTTAATCGTAGCATTAACCGGGAATTGGAGGTGTGCTATGATTGCAGGTACAATACGAAACGCTGTGAATCAGATGCAGTTAGTAAATGATTGGGAGCAAAAGAAGGCTACCGGGGATGTTGTAAAGAAGCAAGAGGGTATGACTGTAACAAGTCAGGAAGAAAGCATGATTCAGCATTTCCGAGAGCAACTTGAGCGAGACAAAGAAAGTTCTGCATATAGTCAGATTTATAACAAGATTGCAAGCGGTCAAGAATTAACAGCTTCAGAAGAAGATGCTATTCGTCAGAAAGACCCTAAAGCCTATATGGAATATAAAGCGGCAAGAATGGAACAAGAAGCTTATGAGCGTAGGTTGGAGAGATGTAAGACAAAAGAAGAGGCTCAAAGGCTTCAAGTAAATGAGATGAATGGAAATTTGGCAGAACTAAAAAGTATCGTGAATAATCCAAATATTCCAAAGAGTGAAAAGCTTAAGGAAGCTCAACGTATCATGGCTTCTATTATACATATGATTGTGGTCCGATTACGCAAGCGGGAAGTTATAGATTTAATACAACTTTCAGGTCAACAAACTTCCCTAATACTACACGTTCCTTTTCAACGGTATTCACGTTTAGTGCAAACTAATATATGTTAATTCATATAAATAACATATTATAATGCGAATGGAGGTGGTTAAATGCGTATTGGTTCGGGAGTGCAGAGTGTATCTGAATTATTTGGAAAGCGACAAAACAATAGCAAAACATCTGTTAACGGAAATGAGGCATTTCCTCAGACATCAATGAAAGTGTATTTAAAGACGGATGATATGTTGTTTTCAGGCGGAAATGGAACCGGTCTTTCGTTTTATATTAAGTATGCAGAAGAGTCAACAGATGATAATCCTGTAGTGATAGCCAAAGGGATTGATGAAAATGGAAAAGAATTTGAAGAAAAGATTAATATTAACGATATTGATTTGAGAAATGCTTCTTATGTCGAAATGAGTGCTTTGGAGGCATATTATGATGTTGATAGGGGTAATAGTCTCAGCTCTTTTCCACAAGAAACTGGTCACATGGGATTAAATGAAAGATGTGACCTTATATCCAGCTTTGAAAAGGTTATTCAGGATATGAACAAATTAGGAAAGTATGATTTGCAGATGTTTTATATGCGAAATATGAATACTTATCTAAATCTGGAAAGACAGAAAAAAGCATAAAGTTGTTTATAGATTCCTGTTGGAATGAAAATTTATACGATGTTAATTTGAAAGGAGATTTTAAAATGAAGAAAGTAAAAAGTTTAAAGGCGTTGGTGTTGAGTTTGATGTTATGTTTGGCAATGGGAACAACTGCGTTTGCAAGTGAAGTATCCACTCAGGGACAGGCTGCCCCTAATGCAAATAAGGCAGTAGAAGTAAGCGATTGTGGCGATTTGGACGTAGTACCTGCTTATGATGACGCCGTTGCTCTTGCAGATACGATTCAGTATGATGCAAATAGAACCATTACAAGAAGCAATTCCAGAAGCGGTGTATTCAACGGAAATTATTATTACACCATTAATAACTCAAGCGTTACAAAGTTGTGCTTAAATGTTTATATGCCTAATGAAAGTGGAACAGATTATCTTCAGGGAACAATTACTCTTGTAGGAAATGACGGAACAAGTGCACCGGTACAAATTGCTAACTATTCAGGAGATTCATGGACACTGACATTTACAGGTGTTAAGGTAGGCGTTAGATACCATTTCCATTATGAGTTGTATTCTGTTGGGTCTTCGCAGGTAGGCTATATTGCTTCTGCTGCTTATGCACAATAATAGCTGCTTGAATATGGGATATTAAGCAAGCGCAACAGAATATTTTCATTGTATGTTGCATTTTATAGCAATCTGGCATAAAGTGCAACATACTATAATAAGAAAATTAGATTATATTGCTGCTGGAGGGATTATAAATATGGTAAATATGGTAAATACCGCTGTAAATAACAATATTTACGCAGGAAGAAAATCAGGTTCAAAATATAACCAATCAAAGGCTTTTCAACAAAAGGAAGTGTTAGAGACACCGGATGTTGCAGCAGTTAACAAATATGCAAATGTTCAAGAAATTTATGAGGCACTAAAGTGTAACGTGTCATGTAGAGGATATGAACAGGGGCAGGATGAAATTGCTGAGAAAGAAATTCAAAATGATGAACCAGAAATAAGCAATGATTCCAGTGAAAAAATGACAGTATGGTATCAGGGTGTTCCTTTGGAAGAGTGGGCATTAACTGATCCTAAATACACGGATTCAGAAACGGGAATTTCATGGTATATTAGAGATGGAAAATATCCGTATATGGTAGGTGAGGATGCAGAAAAGTTCCGAAAACTTTGTGAAGAATCCGGGGAGTTTGCGCTAAAGAAATTTGCGGAAATGACGGGATTAATACAGAAATTAGATGACAATACAGTAGCGTATGTGGGTGATAACGGAATTGCAGTTAAATCTAAAGATGGGAAAGAGATGTTTGTGGACACATCAGGCTTATCATATGATATTGTTATGGATATGTTCAGAAATTTGCCTAGAAATGGGAATTTTTTCAGCAATAAGTATTGGTCAGACAATATACAGAAAGCACAGGCTCGGAGCTGATGATACGTTATATTGCAAGAGTGTGTATGCTTGGACTCCGATAGGAGAAAGCAGATTGGTTCTGATTGACAGAAGAATCATATGATTTCATCATTAATTTGGCAGGCAATAATATTCAAATTATTGCCTGCTAAATTTTTACCAAAATTCTTCTAATACCGTTTTTAGACTAGGAAATATTGTTGAAAGCGTACTCTCAATATATTCTTTAGAGCAGAACTGTAGCTTTGAAATAGTATCAATGCTGTGTTTTTTACTTGATTTCTGAGTAATTTTTGTTCTGTTGGTCATTTTCTGCAAAAACAGGTCACTTTCTGCATAGGATATTTTCTTTTGCTTTGATTCCTGCTATTCTTAGAATATACAACAGATTGCTCTATATGGCACATTGAATACTGAGGAAAGGAGAAGTAAATATAATTATGAATATGCTTATAGAATGATCTGCATATAACGACAAAATGATATTAAAATAGGGGGTGATTTTGATGAAAGATTTTCATTTGAAGATTTTAGCTATAATAATGATAATTTTTGGCATATTTGGTTTAAGTACGCTTCCGTTTCTTTCCATTATTGTCCAATATATTGACTCAATAACTGGATTTAGTTCAGGAAATGGATATCTTACCAATAACATGGATTATCTTTTTAAAAGTCCTCTTATTTATATTGGTGGCTTTTTTGTTTTTAGTATCATTTTGGCAATTATTTATCTGGTTTATAGTTTTTTTAAAGCAAAGCGGGGGTGACTTCTAATGAAAAAAATAATTAGTATGGTTTTAAGTTTTATATTGATTTTGGGGTGCTCGACAACAGCGTTTGCTGCGGAGACTCATAACTATGACACTGAAAATTTGCCTCATGATGGAGCTGATTATTTTGAAACGGAAATTAAAGCTGATGAGGAAAATGAAGAACGCATTTCTGATTTTGTTACCGTATATGGTTATCAATATACCAAGAGAAATAGAATTTGCATTACATATGATTGAACAAATATTAAGAGGACAGGAAGATTATCTGAGTGAATAGACGGGTAGTTATCCTGTCCTTTGTCTATGACTCTTTTGCAAATTTTTCAGCGAGATGGTATATGATTTCTTCAATGGTGGGAGTATCATTTTCACATGGAAAGTCTGTCCAGAAGCGTTGCATTTTTGGATCAGGGCTTTTTAAAGCAATGGAAACTGCCCGCCCAATTTCCTGTTGGACTTCTTCTTTTGTGATTCCTTCTTTTTCGGCAATGATTTCCAAATATTTATCAACAGAGTATGTGTTTTTATCATTCATAGTGTTGTTGTGAATCCTTTCTGAGAAGGGTATTTGCGGTCAAATTGTCAGGTGCTTGAATTGTCCCGGTTGAATACCATAAAAGTAAAACAGATAATCCGTTCTATATTACATAATAACCTTGAGAGCTGTTTTCTATGCAGATTATGGCTATTTTCTATTCTATCATATACATACAGTATGGTGCATACACGCACCATATCATTATAGGACACTCTTGCGTAGAATACAAGGAGGAGGTCTTTGTAATGATAGTATATGACAGGTTATGGATCACACTCAAGAAGAAAAATATTAGCCAGTATGCACTAATTAAAGATTATGGAATAGATAAAGCACAGTTACAGCGATTGCGAAAGAATATGGTCGTAAAAACGGTAATCCTTAACAGATTATGTTCCATACTTGATTGTAAGATAGAGGACATCATGGAGTTTGTGCCGGATGAGGATATTAAGTAAAGAGATATTTCCAAAATGTAATGAGAGTTTGGAAATATCTCTTTTTTAATCCGCAAATATTTATATTCTTGGTATTAAGGTGTACAATATTCCACCTGAAATAGCTGGTTTAGTCACTCTTACAAAAGATTCGCTTACGGTACAATGAATACAGCTTAAGCAAATATATAAGGTGCCGGAAAAGAGTGGAAGGTGTACTACGATATTGTTAATAGTGGAGAAAGAATAAAAGAGTTGCGTGCGGCAAGAAGAATGACAAGACAGCAGCTTGCCGAGCAGATTGGATTGTCAGTGGATGCTCTGCGGAAAATTGAAGCTGGTGTAAATGGAGCAAAAATAGATACGCTGATTAGTATTGCTGAATTGTTTCATATAACGTTGGATTATCTTGTGTGTGGGTGTGAAAGAAAGGCAGAAGTCGATGATCTGCTGGTTGGTCTGAAGGAGAAGGAAGTACAGTTTATCCGGAATATGGTATTAAATGCCGTTGACAATATGAAACTTCTGACAGAATAAAAAAGTCGGATTGCATTTTTGATAATGCAGTCCGGCTTTTTTTATAAGGATTTGGAACAGGTGGGAGTGTTACTCTTAGTTCAAAAGAGTGTCGGTTACTGTAGAAGATGCGTGGTGTCAGTTATACTTTGTTCAGGTTCTGAGAAAAGAACCGTTGAATATTGAAAACAGAATAGGACACGCATATCCCACGAGCTTATATCGCCTTGTCTATGACAGGGTGGCAGAATCCCATTTCGTGCGATGACTATCCTCAGAGCTGTAGCCGATTATGAGAAACGTAACAGCAGGAGCCTTTAAGGATAAGAGCAGAGGGTTGTGCCTACCGGGTTAGCAGCCGGAGGTAATGAGATAATAAGTGCACCTGAATTTCAGCAAAACGCATTTTCAGAGAGTGGCTACTTTCGTAAGTCCAGATGGGCAGGAAACTACGAAGTGATTGTGGCTGGCAAAGGATATGTTACCCGATACGGGGAAGGTTGAGAAACCGGGAAGATAGTATTTTATCTTCCCACACAAACTGATTTATGGTCACCGACAGAAAAGAAATGTTTAGGTGTGATGGTGTGGAGAGTACAGATAAGTCAGCTTATGTGAGGAGATAAAGTGCGCACAGTATCAAATCAATATTATTTATAAGGAGATTTTAAGATGGAAAGAGCAATTATATATTGTGCAAAAACAGGATTAGAGGCTACAGATCATTTTGTGCCGAAGTTGCTTGAAAAGTATTGTAAGGATAATGGCTATGAAATTGTAGCTATGCTTTCAGAGCCTGCTTCTACAGAAGGAGTTTCATTTCCGATGAAATATGCCATTATCGGTTTAAATATGGAAGAAGATGTTAATACAATCATAACACTTTCAAAGGATATGATTGGTGCAACAGATGAGACCGTTATTGATACACTTGGAAAACTCAGCGAATATGATATCTATGTGGAGGATATTAATGGAGAACTTGAAGAGTGTTATGAGATGATGTACAAAGAGCCTGTTCAGGAAAGTGATATAAGAGGGCTGGTGCTTGATACGGTATCAAAGTTCTATCATAACATCAGGGACGGCAGATAGGAGGCAATATGCAGGATTCCAAAGAAAAGCAGTGTCTGATATTTGTAAGGAATAATGCAAATGATACAGCTGACCGTATCGAGGCATATGCAAAAAAGTCCGGCATGGAAGTTGTTGAGACAGTTTTCAATACAGATAAAAAAGCGGTTGAACGATTAAGATATTATATTGAAAGAGATGCCATTATCTGTGTGCTGGTAAGAGATGTGGTAGACATTTCAATGGAACTTAATGAGATTAAAGCTGTAATGACACTTGCAGCGGAACATGGAATCAGTATTAATGCAGAGAGCAGGGGCTATGAACCTGCTCTCATTTCTTTTGAATGATATGACAGAAGAAAATAGAAAATTAAAACTGATTATATTTCCGGGCGAAACAGTAGTGATTGCAACACTTGAAAAGAAGGTGAAGAGCCTCAGCAGTAAAAAGATGATGTTGTATTCTGATTATAAGGATGACAAGCTCTCAAGAGAAGAGTATGTCAAGCGTTCAAAGGCGATGGTGGAGCAGATTGATGAATTGCATCAGGAAATCGAACAGCTTAAAACAGAAATACCGCCAGAAGATAATTCTTCTAGTAAGTTTGAGACACAGTTAGAAAGTATCATCAATATGGAATCTTTTGACAGAGAGAAAATCCAGAAGATAATCAAAAAAGTGATTATCAATGGAGAGGACAATATAGAGATTGTATGGAATACAGATGATCCATTTTTCAAGTAAGATGGATGGTTACAGAGTTTGGAGTGCCGAGAAAATGTGGCACTCCTTTCTTCTGCAAGCATAAATATTGCTTTCAATATACTGCAATAGCAGGTATAATGGGAAGTGATATTTGAGGGTACAAAAAAATCAATTTTTTTTGGTCTGGGGTTGACACGAGCAGGCAATTCCATGCCGGATATATCCAAACTGTCAGAGCTGTGCGACATCCTGCACATTCGTATGGAAGAACTTTTAGGCGAAGAAAGCAGGGCTATAGAGGCGGCTAAAAAATTTGCGGAAAACAGGGATGTGGAAGTTACCATTTCCGAACTGGCAGAGGTTGCGCCCCTTGTAACCCCGGACAGAATGGAAAAAGTAATCAGGAAAAAAACGGAACAGACAGAAGAGAATGGAAAACCCAGAATTTCCATTTCCCAGTTGATAGGACTGGCTCCCTTTTTAGGGGATGAAGATCTGGACATGCTGGCAGAAAGCGTGGAAGAGGAAAATTTAAGCAAATTCTGCGGTCTTGCTCCGTTTTTAAGTGAGAAATCTTTGGATAAAATTGTGGACAGGTATCTTGGTTCTGCGAATGCGGAGGGTATGGATGCGGCAGTATGCGGATTGGCTCCGTTCCTAAGCGAAGAGTCTTTGGATAAAATTGTGGAAAAAAGTCTGGAGTCCGGAAACAGTATGGGAACCGTAACGGGTCTGGCTCCGTTCCTTGCCCAGAAGACGATTCACAAAGTTGCGGAGCATCTGGTAAAACAGGGACGATTCGCGGAACTGATGGGGATTGCCCCCTTCCTGGATGGGGACATCTTAAAGACGGTTTATCCAAAATAAAGGAGAAAAGTTTTTATGAAGAAATCAATTGGTTTTTCGATTGCGGCGATTATTCTTACGGTCCTGTATGGGATGCTGTGTGTAGGCATTTTTACAAACACCGGGCTGGTTTATAACCTCTATGGAGTAGTTATTCAGGATTGGCATGCGGATGCGTCCGTTTACATAAGCCTGTATGTGCAGACATTCCTGAACGCGGCTCTGGTACTTCTGTTTGCGGTGGGAGCGCTGCTTGGCAATTCCGGCACGGAGAATAATACCAAAGAGCTGATACTTCTTGTGTTTGCCGTGATATTCCAGTGCCTGCTGCCGGTGTGCAATACATTGGGAGGAAGCTATGAAACGGTTGTTATTGCCAGAAGGTACGGAGCTGCAAGCCTTGCTGCTTACAGCGCTATGAAAAACCTGCTGGGTCTGGCGGGAATTCTTCTGACTATAGCCAATGCCATGGCATTGTTACAGATAGGAATCAATTACGGAAGAAAGAAGAAAAACCAATGAAGATTTCGGTAAGAGCTTATGAAGAAAAAGATTTACCCGAAATGATAAGAATTTGGAATGAAGTGGTGGCAGACGGGGTAGCCTTTCCGCAGGAAGAACTTCTGAATGCAAAAACGGGAAAAGAATTTTTTGCCGGACAGACCTACAGCGCCGTGGCAGAGGATACGGAAACCGGAAAAGTGTACGGTCTTTACATCCTGCATCCCAACAACGTGGGACGCTGCGGTCATATCTGCAACGCCAGCTATGCGGTAAGCCGGGACAGCAGAGGATTGCACATCGGTGAAAAGCTGGTATCGGACTGTTTGGTACAGGGCAAAGCCCACGGCTACGGCGTGCTGCAGTTCAATGCGGTTGTGGCAAGCAATGTGCATGCCAGACATCTGTATGAACGGCTGGGCTTTGTACAGCTTGGTGTCATTCCGAAGGGCTTCCGCATGAAGGACGGCAGCTATGAAGATATCTGTCCCTATTATCATGAATTGTAAACGGTACGGTCGGGAGTTGTAAAGGCAGGATGAAAAATGCCCGGTATTTGCGGCCTGCGGAAAGGAACGGCAAGAATTATGGAAAAACTTCTGCTTATTCACAGCACGAAAGAAATACAACTGCAGGTGAAGAACGTGGCGTCCCGCCTGAAACTCGCGCTGGATATTATCCCGGAGGAATATTGCGGCTGCCGTCTTAAGGAGCTGGCGGCAGGTAAATATGCACAAAACCCGCCGGATACTGTAGCTTCCGATAGCATTGTGGCAGAGGGCACCATACTTTCCGATAGCACTGTGGCAGAGGGCACCATACCTTCCGGCAATGCTGCAGCAGAGGGCACCGTTCCGGCACCGGCTGCACAAACACGGCCAAGCTGTCTTGTCCTGTGCGGTCTCCGGGACAAGCGTCTGGACAAGGTGCTGTTTGAATTAAGGAGAGCGGACATTCCGATAGATTATAAGGCAGTTTTAACACCGTCTAACCAGGAGTGGACGGTGCCGGAGCTTATGAAAGAACTGCAGAGAGAAAGACAGGCTGTGGGAAGATAAGCCTGTCTTTCCTTTTTGGGGCAGATGCCCTCTAAAACCCTTTAAAATGAGGAGTGCCCCGATACATCTCTACATCGGGGCTATTATGAAAAAAATTATCTCAAATCGTTTCTTAAGATGGTTTTAGTATAGCAATTATTTATGAACAAACTATGAACAAGATGTAAATAAAAGGTAAATGTTACAAAGAAACGAAAAAACGAAAATAATTTATATACAAGTTGCACAAAAAAGTGCTTTTTATTGTTTTTTCGATGAAGAGATGATAAAATAGGTATATTATATGTGGTGAAAATTACCCTATTACTCCGGGAGGAAGAAATATGGATACCTTTATTGATAAATTGGCACAAAAGCTGACAGCACAGGAGATGATAAATGCCAACTCGGCAGCCGATGCGGCAGAGCTTACCATGCTGCGGGAGCAGATGGCGGAATATGAGGATCTGCTGAAGGACATTCAGGAGGAAAACGAAAAGGGAAAGGACAGCACGGCACGCATGGAAAAAAGTGCGGCGGCGATTGACCAGAGCACGGCGGGACTGACCCAGAGCGCATCCCTGATGGAAGAGCAGGTTGCGCAGGTAAAGGAACAGATTGGCAGAATGAGCGCCGGTGCAGACCGTCTGGAAGAGGAAATCAGACGTCTTTCCGAAACGAGCGGCAGCAGCGCTTCCTTTGAAGAAGAAGTCACCAAACTGAATATGGGCATGACAAGTCTCGGCGACAGCATCAACCGTCTGAACGAGAGCGCTACCAATATCAGTGACGGTGTTATCGGCTTAAGCGAAGGCACCTTCCATTTAGGAGAGGGACTTTCCCAGATGGACAAAGGCTTAGAACGCTTAAATGAAAGCAATACCCGCTTAGAGCAGGTTGTGGAACGCAACGAAAAGAGCGTATCCATGGCGGCACAGACCGTGGTACGCGCCGAGCAGAGCGTTACCAAGGCAGAACAGGGCGCCGCAAAGACGGACGAGCTCATCCGCACCGCCATGGCAAAGATTGAGCAGATGCAGGCAGGAAACGGCAATACGGAAGAAGTAAAGGCACTGCTTGCCGAATTACAGAAGGTACAGAACGACCAGTTTGCACAGCTTACCGATCACGTACACAAGGAAAACGTAAAGGTATACCGCAATGTGCAGGCGGTTGTTATTGACGAAAACGACAAACAGAATGAGAACAGCGGAAAGAGCTTTGGTTACCTGTCCGTAAGAACCAACGCCATTCTGGTAGTATCCCTGGTATCTTTGCTGGCATCTTGTGCCGGACTGGTATTCCAGATTTTAGTATACCTTCACATTCTGTAAATACATATTTTATAAGCGTCTGGCAAAAACAGTTTATTACATATCCATAAACACGGAGGCAGCATGAGCAAACAAATCTGGAAACCCGGCAATATGCTTTATCCCTTACCGGTTGTTATGGTCAGTGTGGCTGACAAAGAAGGAAAGCAGAATATCATTACGATTGCGTGGACAGGCACCATCTGCAGCGACCCGCCCATGGTTTCCATATCCGTACGGCCGGAGAGATATTCCTATCATATGATAAAAGAAACCGGTGAATTCGTGATAAACCTGACCACGAAGGAGCTGGCTTTTGCCACGGATTACTGCGGCGTGAAAAGCGGCAGGGATGTGGACAAGTTTGCTGCCATGCAGCTGACACCCGTGCGGGGAGAAAAGGTAAAAGCACCGTTAATTGCCGAAAGTCCTGTGAATTTAGAGTGTAAAGTTACCGAAGTGAAGCATTTGGGCACACACGATATGTTTATGGCAGAGGTGGTCTGCGTCCATGCGGATGAAAAATACATGGATGAGCAGAACCGTTTTCATCTGGAAATGGCAGACCCCATTGTATATTCCCACGGCACTTATATGACCACGGGAAAAAAGATTGGTACATTTGGTTACAGTGTAAGGAAAAAGAATTAGTATGAAAATTACCCGGTATCACAAAAGGTTAAAATACACATATATGAAAGTGGCAGGCGGCATACTTGTTGTCGCCGCTCTCTTTTTTCCGTCCTATGTAAAATGGGAAGCTCCTGCGGAGAATATGTTTACCGTTTCCTTAAACGGTGAAGAAGTGGGAGTGGTTGCGGAGAAAGAAACTGCCGAAAAGCTGCTCCAGGAAGCCCGCAAGGAATTAGTTTCCGGCAGGGACGGGCTGGTATTTATGGACGTGGATATGAATTTGCGGGGGCAGGCAGTGCTGGTCGGCAAAATCGATGACGAAGATTCCGTCCGGTCCCGCATGAAACAGGTGCTTGAGCACAACATCAAAGAAACCACACACCGTTCCTATGCCGTGAAAATCAATAATTACATGGTAAACTTAGGAAGCAGGGAGGATGTGCTTTCTCTTTTGCAGCAGGCGGTGGACAAATATGACACGGAAGGACGTTATCAGGTAAATCTGACCCATGCCCAGGGCAGGGAATTCAACGTACTTACCGCACAGATTGAAGACACGGCGGACGAAGAAACAACCGGCCGGGATAGCGGCACCGTACAGGTAAGCGACAAGGGCGGTTTTGAACTGGCAGCAGAAAACATGCTTACGGACACGGAGCCTGCGGGAGAAAAGGATTTCTCCGACTATGAGCTTGGTACGGTGGATATCCGTTTTGCGGAAGAAGTGGAAATTGTGGAAGTGTATCTGGATGACTCACAGCTTACGGATGTAGCGCAGGCGGCGGAAGAGGTCATCAAGGAGCAGGAGGTAAATTCTGTTTACGAAGTGGTTTCCGGCGACACCCTTTCCGAAATTGCCATCAAGACCAACATCCCCATGGAACAGCTGGTTGCCATGAATGACTCCCTGGAGGACACCAATTCTGTAATCCGCGTGGGACAGGAATTGATTATCACAATTCCGGAGCCCGAGCTTTCCGTGGATCATGACGAAGAAATGTACTATGAGGAGATTTACGATGCTCCCGTTCAGTATGTATACAATGACAGCTGGTACACCAATCAGACCAAGACCCTGCAGGAGCCTTCGGCGGGCTTCCGGAAAGTAGTGGCAGTTGTTTCCTATAAGAATGATACCGAAACAAACAGGGAAATACTAAAAGAAGAAGTGGTCATGGAAGCGGTTCCGAAGATTGTGGAAAAAGGAACCAGAATACCGCCTACTTATATCAAGCCTATTTCCGGCGGGCGTCTGACATCAAACTTTGGTAAGAGAAAAGCACCGAAGAAGGGCGCCAGCACCTATCATAAGGGCGTTGACTGGGCAACCCCGAAGGGCACTACGGTTGTAGCATCCTGCGGCGGTACGGTAGCCAAAGCCGGATGGGGCAGCGGCTACGGCTACGTGGTCTACATTAACCATGAAGACGGCAGACAGACCCGTTACGGACACTTAAGCAAGGTTCTGGTAACGGCGGGACAGAAGGTTTCCCAGGGGGATAAGATAGCCTTGAGCGGAAATACCGGCGTAAGTACGGGACCTCATCTGCACTTTGAAATCCTGATAAACGGCAAGCAGGTCAATCCCTTAAACTACCTGAATTAGCCGGGAAAAGTCACGAACACATATTCACGTTTACAAAAACGGTGTATGGATATATAATGTAAGGATAAGAAATCTTGAAATGGATAGAGGTATGAAAATGGAACAATACGCAATCAAAGGCGGTAATCCATTAGTTGGTGAAGTGGAAATCGGCGGTGCCAAAAATGCCGCTCTTCCCATTATAGCTGCGGCCCTTATGTCAGAAGAGACAGTGCATATAGATAATTTGCCCGATGTCAGGGATACCAATGTATTATTGGAAGCTATGCAGAGCATCGGCGTTATGATTAAAAGAGAAGACCGTCACAGAGTGACGATTTATCCTTCCCGGATAAACAATCTGGTAGTGGACGGCGAAGGCGTCCGCCGTATCCGTGCGTCCTACTATTTTATCGGAGCACTGCTTGCCCGTTACAAAAAAGCAGAAGTAGCGCTTCCGGGTGGCTGCGATATCGGCTGCAGAGCCATAGACCAGCATATCAAGGGCTTCCGCGCGCTTGGTGCGGACGTCAACATTGAGTACGGACTGATTAAAGCGGAAGCGGAGCGCTTAAAGGGCAGCCATATTTACATGGATGTGGTTTCTGTAGGCGCCACCATTAACATCATGATGGTAGCGGCACTGGCAGAAGGTCAGACGATTATTGAAAATGCAGCAAAGGAGCCTCACGTAGTAGACCTTGCCAATTTCTTAAACAGCATGGGTGCCAACATCAAGGGCGCCGGTACGGATGTTATCCGTATCAAGGGTGTTTCCCACCTGCACGGTACCGATTATGCAATTATTCCCGACCAGATTGAAGCCGGAACCTTTATGTTTGCGGCAGCAGTCACCAAGGGAGATGTTACTGTAAAAAATGTTATTCCGAAGCATTTGGAGTCCATTACCGCAAAGCTTTTGGAAATCGGCTGTGAAATCGAGGAGTCCGATGATGCGGTGCGTGTTGTGGCGGCAAAACCGTTACGACATACACAGGTAAAGACACTTCCTTACCCCGGTTTTCCCACGGATATGCAGCCCCAGATTACGGTGGCGCTGGCATTGTCCCAGGGTACCAGTATCGTAACCGAAAGCATCTTTGAGAACCGCTTTAAATATGTGGATGAACTGACACGCATGGGCGCCAACATCAAAGTAGAAGGCAATACCGCTATCGTGGATGGCGTAAGCAAATATACCGGAGCCAAGATTTCGGCTCCCGACCTCCGTGCAGGTGCGGCACTTGTGCTGGCGGCACTGGCAGCGGACGGTTATTCCGTTGTGGAGGATATTCACTATATCCAGCGCGGATACGAGGATTTCCATTTGAAACTGCAGTCTCTGGGCGCACAGATTGACAAAGTGGATTCCGAAAGAGAATTACAGAAATTCAAGCTTAAAATAGGCTGATGCCGGGAGAAACCCGTATACAGAACGCAAAAGAAAAGGAGACTAAAATGGAACAGGAAAAGTTATTGTTTACTTCCGAGTCTGTTACAGAAGGACATCCCGACAAAATGTGCGATGCCATTTCTGATGCAATTTTGGACGCTCTCATGGAGCAGGATCCTATGAGCCGTGTTGCCTGCGAAACAGCAAGCTGCACCGGTTTCGTACTCGTTACCGGAGAAATCACCACAGAAGCTTATGTGGATATTCAGAAAATCGTAAGAGAAACCGTAAAAGAAATCGGTTATGACAAATCCGAATACGGCTTCGACGGCAATACCTGTGCCGTTATGGTAGCTATTGACGAACAGTCCCCCGATATTGCCATGGGTGTTGACAAATCCTTAGAGGCAAAGAAGGAAGCGGCTGAAAACAATATGTCCGAAGAAGAGCTGGATGCCATCGGCGCCGGCGACCAGGGTATGATGTTCGGTTATGCCACCAATGAGACAGAGGAATATATGCCTTATCCCATTTATCTGGCACACAAGCTGACCAGGCAGCTGACCAAGGTTCGTAAGGACGGAACCCTTCCTTACCTTCGTCCCGATGGAAAGAGCCAGGTTTCCGTACAGTATGATGAAGCCGGAAAGCCCATCAGGCTGGAAGCGGTTGTACTTTCCACCCAGCACGACCCGGATGTTACCCAGGAACAGATTCACGAAGACATTAAGAAATATGTATTTGACCCCATCCTTCCCAAGGAAATGCTGGATGAGGACACCAAGTACTTCATTAACCCCACCGGACGTTTTGTTATCGGCGGACCTCACGGAGACGCAGGTCTGACAGGAAGAAAGATTATCGTAGACACCTACGGCGGATATGCCCGTCACGGCGGCGGCGCTTTTTCCGGTAAGGACTGCACCAAGGTAGACCGTTCCGCAGCATACGCTGCCCGTTATGTGGCAAAGAACATTGTGGCAGCGGGACTGGCTGACAAGTGCGAAATCCAGTTGTCCTACGCAATCGGTGTGGCACATCCCACCTCCATCCGCGTGGATACCTTCGGCACAGGTAAGCTTTCCAATGCCAAGCTGGTAGAAATTATCCGTGACAATTTTGATTTACGTCCCGCAGGTATTATCAAGATGTTGGATTTGCGCCGTCCTATTTACAAGCAGACCGCTGCTTACGGACATTTCGGACGCAACGACCTTGACCTTCCCTGGGAGAAATTAGACAAAGCAGACGACTTAAAGAAATATTTAGCATGAGAACAGGTGAATTAATAAAACGATTTATTCCTTATTATAAAAGTCACAAAGGAGTGCTGGCGGCAGATTTATTCTGCGCCAGCCTTATTTAGTATATAACAAGGGGGAAAACATGGCATTCACACATTTGCATGTGCATACAGAGTATTCACTGTTAGACGGTTCCAACAAAATAAAAGAATATGTCAAGCGTGTGAAAGAGCTTGGCATGGACAGTGCGGCAATCACCGACCACGGCGTTATGTACGGTGTCATTGATTTTTACCGTGCGGCAAGAGAAGCCGGCATCAAGCCGATTCTGGGCTGCGAGGTCTATGTGGCGCCCAATTCCCGCTTTGACAAGGAGCTTACCGGCGGCGAGGACCGGTATTACCATCTGGTGCTTTTAGCGGAAAACAATACAGGCTATGCCAACCTGATGAAAATTGTCAGCCGCGGTTTTACGGAAGGCTATTATTATAAGCCCCGTGTGGATATGGAGGTTTTGCAGACCTATCACGAGGGCATCATTGCTCTTTCCGCCTGTCTGGCGGGCGAGGTGCAGCGCTACATTGTAAAAGGACTGCATGAGGAAGCGAAAAAAGCGGCGTTAAAATATGAAGCATGTTTCGGAAAGGGCAATTTCTTTCTGGAAATGCAGGATCACGGCATCCCGGAACAGAAGCTGGTCAACACGGAGCTTTTGAAATTAAGCAAGGAAACCGGCATTGAACTGGTGGTCACCAACGATGTGCACTATACCTATAAGGAAGATGTGGACTCCCATGATATACTGCTCTGTCTGCAGACCGGTAAAAAGCTGGCGGATGAGGACAGAATGCGCTATGTGGGCGGTCAGTACTATGTCAAAAGCGAAGAGGAAATGAAGGCGCTTTTCCCCTATGCGTGGGAAGCGGTGGAAAACACCCAGAGAATAGCGGACCGCTGCCATGTGGAAATTGAGTTCGGCGTTACGAAGCTGCCGAAATTTGAAGTGCCGGAAGGCTATGACTCCTGGACCTACTTAAATAAACTCTGTAGCGATGGGTTAGCGGAACGTTACGGCGATGAGCATGCACCTGCGGGCAGCACCGGTCAGACCTTACGGGAACGGCTGGACTATGAGCTGAATGTCATCCGTACCATGGGCTATGTGGATTACTTCCTGATTGTGTGGGATTTTATCAATTATGCCAAGGAACACGGTATCCCCGTGGGACCGGGACGAGGCTCCGCGGCGGGAAGTATTGTGGCATACTGCCTGAAAATCACCAATATCGACCCCATCCGCTACCAGCTTTTGTTTGAACGTTTCTTAAACCCGGAGCGTGTGTCCATGCCCGATATCGACGTGGATTTCTGCTTTGAAAGAAGGCAGGAGGTCATTGACTATGTGGGCAGGAAGTACGGTGCGGACAAGGTAGTGCAGATAGTTACTTTCGGTACCATGGCGGCAAGAGGCGTTATCAGGGATGTGGGCCGTGTTATGGACATGCCCTATGCGTTTGTGGACTCCATTGCGAAAATGATTCCCAATGAATTAAACATTACCATTGATAAAGCGCTGGATATGAACCCGGAATTCAAGAGCTTATACAGCTCGGACGACAGGGTGCATCATCTGATCGATATGTGCAAACGTCTGGAAGGTCTGCCGAGAAATACATCCATGCATGCGGCGGGCGTGGTTATCTGCCAGAAATCGGCGGACGAATTTGTGCCCTTATCCCGCGGATCGGACGGTTCCATTGTCACCCAGTTTACCATGACGACACTGGAAGAACTGGGACTCTTGAAAATGGACTTTTTAGGGCTTCGTACCCTGACCGTTATCCAGAATGCCGTGAATATGATTGAAAAGGACACCGGCGTACATATTGACGTGGACCATATTGATTATGACGATAAAAAAGTACTGGAATCCTTGGGAACCGGCAAAACGGACGGTGTGTTCCAGTTGGAAAGTACGGGCATGAAGAACTTCATGAAGGAGCTTCGCCCCCAGAGCTTAGAGGACGTTATCGCGGGTATTTCCCTGTACCGTCCCGGCCCCATGGATTTTATCCCCAAGTATATCCGGGGCAAAAACAATCCGGACAGCATCACCTACGCCTGCCCGCAGTTAGAGCCTATTTTGGCGCCGACCTACGGCTGTATTGTCTACCAGGAGCAGGTTATGCAGATTGTGCGTGACTTAGGCGGTTACACACTCGGACGAAGCGACCTGGTAAGACGTGCCATGAGTAAGAAAAAACAGGCGGTCATGGAAAAAGAACGCGCCAACTTCGTTTACGGCAATGAGGAAGAGAGCGTTCCCGGCTGCGTTTCTCGCGGCATTGACGAAAAGACGGCATCCGGTATTTACGACACCATGATGGATTTCGCCAAGTATGCGTTCAATAAGTCCCATGCGGCATGCTATGCGGTGGTGGCATACCAGACGGCGTACCTGAAATATTATTACCCGGTGGAATTTATGGCGGCGCTGATGACCTCTGTTATCGACAACCCCAAAAAGGTGGCGGAATACATTTTGGTCTGCCGTAACATGGGCATTGAAATCCTGCCTCCCGATATTAACGAAGGCGAAAGCGGATTTTCCGTATCCGGCAGTTCTATCCGCTATGCCCTGACAGCTATCAAGAGTGTGGGCAGACCGGTCATTACGGCTGTGGTGGAGGAACGGAAGGAACGCGGGCCTTTCCTTAATCTGCAGGATTTTGTGAACCGCATTACCGATAAGGATGTGAACAAGCGTGCTGTAGAAAGCTTTATCAAGGCAGGTGCCCTGGACGGACTCGGCGGCACCAGAAAGCAGTTTATGTCCGTTTTCTCCCAGGTAATGGACAGGACCCAGAAGGACAGGAAAAACAATATGGCAGGCCAGCTTTCCTTATTTGATATTGTGGAGGAAGAGGAGAAGGAAGGTCTTGCCCTGAAGCTGCCGGATGTGGGAGAGTACCCCAAGGAAATGAAGCTTGCCTTTGAAAAAGAAGTGCTGGGCATCTATGTCAGCGGCCATCCGCTGGAGGAGTATGAGGCGGCGTGGCGAAAGAAAATCAGCAATACCACTGCGGATTTTGCCTATGACGAGGAAGTGCAGGGCGTGCGGGTAAAGGACGGAGCCAAGGCGGTTATCGGCGGACTCATTGCCGGCAAGACCATTAAATATACGAAGGACAACAAGATTATGGCATTCCTTACCATAGAGGATCTGGTGGGAACGGTGGAAGTGATTGTGTTCCCCAAGACCTACGAGCAGAGCGCTTCCTTCCTGACGGAGGATGCCAAGGTGTTTGTGCAGGGCCGCATTTCCGTGGAGGAAGACAAGGACGGAAAGCTGATCTGCGAAAAGATAGTGCCGTTTACTGAGCTTAAGAAGAAAGTATGGATTAAGTTCCCCGATATGGAGGCATACAAAGCAGCGGAGGAGGGACTCATGGACACGTTAAGGGAGTCCGAAGGAAAAGACGGTATCGTAATTTACATTGAAAACCCGAAGGCGAAAAAAGAACTGCCGCCCAACCAGAACGTAGAGGCGGATGAAAGCCTTGTAAACCGCCTGCAGGAGCGGTTTGGAAGGGAAAATGTCACAGTAACGGTTTCCTGATTGGAAAGAAGCAGTTTTCAAGATATAATGTGAAAAATATATCAAAAAAATCATTGAAAATTGCAAGGAAAAGGGTTAAAATAGAGGAAATTGTTTAGATGAGCAACTGTTTAGGAGGAATAAAATTATGGCAGACCAGATGAAGACAATTGCCGTATTGACCAGCGGTGGAGATGCACCCGGAATGAACGCAGCAATTCGTGCTGTTGTCCGTACCGCTATTGCAAAAGGACTTACTGTAAAAGGTATTGAAAGAGGCTATGCAGGTCTTTTAAATGAAGAGATTATAGATATGGATGCGAAGAGCGTATCCGATATTATCCAGAGAGGCGGTACTATTTTAGGAACCGCAAGATGTCTGGAATTCAAGAACCCCGAAATACAGAAGGTCGGAGCGGATATCTGCAGAAAGCATGGTATCGACGGCCTGGTTGTTATCGGCGGCGACGGTTCCTACCGCGGTGCGCAGGCACTGACCAGAAACGGCATCAACGCAATCGGACTTCCCGGTACCATCGACCTCGATATTGCATGTACCGATTACACCATCGGCTTCGATACCGCAGTCAATACCGCTATGGAAGCGATTGACAAGGTAAGGGATACGTCTACTTCCCATGAGAGATGCAGCATCATCGAAGTTATGGGACGTAACGCAGGCTACATTGCTCTGTGGTGTGGTATTGCAGACGGCGCAGAAGATATTCTGCTTCCCGAAAAATACGATTACAACGAACAGGCAATTATCGATAACATTATCCAGAAAAAGAAAATGGGTAAGAAGCACTACATCATCGTAAACGCAGAAGGTGTCGGCGATTCCATGGAAATGGCCAAGAGAATTGAAGCGGCAACCGGTATTGAAACCAGAGCTACTATCTTAGGACATATCCAGAGAGGCGGCAGCCCGACCTGTAAGGACCGCTACTATGCATCCATCATGGGCGCATACGCAGTAGACCTTCTGATTGAAGGCAAGTCCAACCGTGTAGTCGGCTATAAGAACGGCGAGTTTGTAGATTATGACATTGAAGAAGCACTGGCAATGAATAAGAGCATTCCGGAGTATTCTTACGAAATCAGCAGACTGTTATCCAAATAATAAGGCGAGAGAATGAACTCCCTATGACTGAGAATGTCACAGGGAGTTTTTTACAATCATAGAAGGAAGAAGGTGACGGCATGATTACAAGCACGTCAAATCCGCGTGTCCGCCAGCTCGTGCTCTGGCAGGAAAAAGCGAAAAAGAGGCGTGAGGACAATGTTTTTTTAGCAGAAGGCATCAAGATGCTAAGAGAGGCGCCGAGGGACTGGATAAAGGAAGTCTACCTGACGGAAGAAGTACTGCAGCGCCTGAGGAAAGAGGACGGAGAGGTCCTTACAAAAATAGAGAATACCGGCTACGAACTTTTAAGCAACGAGGTTATGAAAAAGGTTTCCGATACGCAGACCCCACAGGGGGCACTGGTGGTATTGAACCGTCCGTCGTACACGCTGGAGGATATTGCCGGAAACGGAGAGGGCACCTTCATGGTGCTGGAAAACCTGCAGGACCCCGGCAACCTGGGCACCATTATCCGGACGGGAGAGGGTGCCGGTATACGGGGCGTCATCATGTCGCAGGACACGGTGGACATCTATAATCCCAAGACCATCAGAGCCACCATGGGGTCCGTTTACAGAGTTCCTTTTATATATGTAGAAACTCTTTCAAATAGCATATGTTATCTAAAAGAAAAGGGCGTCCGGACCTATGCGGCACACCTGAAGGGCACAAAGCAGTACTATGAATTTTCCTATACGGGCGGTACGGCTTTCCTGATAGGAAATGAAGGCAACGGTCTGAAAAAAGAGACTGCGGACTTGGCGGACGAATATCTGCGTATTCCCATGGAAGGACAGGTAGAGTCCTTAAATGCCGCAATTGCCGCTACGATTTTAATGTATGAAGCGTACCGGCAGAGAAGGCAGTAAAGACCACAGACTATGAATGCATTAAAAATTAAATCATAATTTAATATATAGAAAGGATGGTAAATTATTTATGATCGGATTTATTGGACTGGGCAATATGGCTTCGGCTATTATTGGCGGATTACTGAAGAAAAAACTGGTGTTATCTAATGAAATACTGGGTACGGACAAGCTGCCAGAGGCGGTGGAACGATGCAAAAAGGAATACGGCATTGAAACAGCTTCTACCAATACAGAGGTGGCATCCGCAGCGGATGTGCTGTTTTTAGCGGTAAAGCCGCAGTTTTTTCCGGAGGTCATTGCGGAAATCAAAGATGCAGTCAGAGAGGACACCGTGGTAGTCAGCATTGCGGCAGGCAAGACCATGGCATCCATTGAAGAACTGTTCGGAAGAAAAATTAAACTGGTACGCTGCATGCCCAACACACCGGCGCTGGTACTGGAAGGCTGCACCGCTGTGGTGCAGGGCGAACTGGTATCCGACGGCGAAATGGAATATGTAAAAGAACTTCTGAAAGCATTCGGCACCGTCAGTGAAGTACAGGAAAAAATGATTGATATTGTAGTAGGCATCAGCGGCAGCTCCCCCGCCTATGTATTTATGTTTATCGAATCCATGGCGGATGCGGCTGTCCTTGCCGGCATGCCCAGAAAGCAGGCATACGAAATGTCGGCCCAGGCGGTGCTCGGCAGTGCAAAACTGCTTCTGGAAACGGGAAAACATCCCGGTGAACTGAAGGACATGGTATGCTCTCCGGCAGGGACCACCATTGAAGCTGTAAAAGTATTGGAAGAAATGGGCTTCCGCGCAACCGTTATTGATGCGGTGGATGCCTGCATTGAAAAGTCCAGAAATATGTAAACTTGACAAAATTTCAAACCTCTGCTAATATATCATCCGTGATTGCGTAACATTTCTGTAATAAATGTAATAAAATTGGTATATATTATGTTGGAGGTAACGAAAATGGCAATAAGCAAAAAGCTCCTTACAGTGCTTGCCGGTCTTGTTCTTATGACCGTCCTGCTGCTGCAATGTGATCTGGATGCACAAGCTGCTAACCATAATTACCTGAGTGATTACACCGGAGGTGCCGCAGCAGTATTAGATGCCAGGTCTACCAATACATCAAAGGTATTGAACGCAACAGCAAAGGAATTAAACTTAGACCTTGACAGCCTGAGCCGGGAAGAAGAATCTACTCTGGTCATGGCAAATGTCACCAGTGCACTGAATGTAAGGACAGAACCCGCAACAGATGCTGAGAAAGCCGGAAAGCTTTACAAGGACTGCGGCGGTAAAATTTTGGAACGTAAGGACGGCTGGACCAAAATCCAGTCGGGCGACTTAATCGGCTGGGCCAGCGACGAATATCTTCTCTTCGGGGAGGATGCGGAAAGTCTGGCAGCGGATGTGGGTGTCACGGTAGCCCATATCGACGACGGTCTGATGGTCAGAACAAAGCCCGGTACGGATGCCGATATTTACGGCGTGCTTCCCAAGGGCGATGAAGTAGAGGTATTGAGCGTGGGCGATGACGGCTGGGCCTGCATCGACTACGAAGGAGAGGATGGCTATGTCTCCACCGATTATATTACCATCGAGTTCAAAATCGATGAGGGCGAGACCATGGAAGCCATCAAGGAAAGACAGGCAGCGGAGGCAGAAGCCAAGCGCCATGTCAACTACGGACAGTATACCACGGACGCGGATACCACCCTGCTTTTGGCAGCACTTATCCAGTGCGAAGCGGGCGGCGAGGAGTACGAAGGACAGCTTGCAGTCGGTGCGGTTGTTATGAACCGTGTCAGAAGCGGCGCTTATCCCGACACCATCCATGCCGTTATCTATGCATCCGGTCAGTTTACCCCGGCACAGAGCGGTAAGGTAAACCGGGTATTAGAGTCCGGCAAGATTAAACAGAGTTGTATCGATGCGGCAACGGAAGCAATCTCCGGTGTGTCCAATGTAGGCGATCTGACTCACTTCAGAAGAAACAACGGCAGAGCCGGTCTGGTTATCGGCCACCATGTATTCTATTAAGCTATTCAAAACAATTTTTACGGAAATGAGAAAGAAGCATCCGGTCCGCAAAACGGCCGGGTGTTTTCTTTTTCTGAAAATACCGGACATTTACGCACTTTACAAAGATTTTATTGCCCGAAGGATAAAGATGTAGTAAAATAATTGCAAATGCGGAAACTATTCTGCAGAAGGGAGGATGAAGAAATGGATAACATGCTTTTTATCTGGCTGATTGCCCTGATAGTGTTAATCGTGATAGAGCTTGCTACCATGGGGCTTACCACCATCTGGTTTGCACTGGGTGCACTTGTCGCAGCCATCACTGCAGCCCTGCATGCGCCGGTTGTGCTTCAGGTTGTCTTATTCCTGGTAATATCCATTGTGTCTTTTATCTTTACCAGACCTCTGGCTGTCAAGTATTTCAACCGGGACCGCGTCAGGACCAATGTGGAAAGCCTTATCGGCAGACAGGGAGTTGTGATCAGCGAGATTAACAACGTGGAAGGAATCGGTCAGATTCAGGTAGGCGGTCAGGAATGGAGCGCCCGCACGCGGATGGACGGCATGACAGTTCCCGTAGGAACGGTAGTCGTAGTATATGCGGTCAACGGTGTCAAGCTGATAGTAGAACCGAAATAATGCCGGATCGCGGACAGCGGTTTCTACGGCAGGCAGCAAAAAATAAAAAAGGAGAGAATGTATGGAAGTCATTATTATTGTTCTGATTGTACTGATTCTGGCAATTCTGGTATCCTGTATCAAGATTGTACCCCAGGCTCAGGCATATGTAGTAGAAAGACTCGGTGCTTATCAGGGTACCTGGTCGGTAGGTATGCATTTCAAAATGCCCTTTATCGACAGAGTGGCAAGAAGGGTAAACTTAAAGGAGCAGGTAGCGGATTTCCCGCCCCAGCCCGTTATTACCAAGGATAACGCCTCCGTAAGAGTCGATACCGTTGTATTCTACCAGATTACGGACCCGAAGTTGTTTGCATACGGTGTGGAAAATCCCATGATGGCGATTGAAAACCTGACGGCTACCAGCCTTAGAAACATCATCGGTGATCTGGAAATGGACGAAACCTTAACCTCCCGTGAAATCATCAATACCAAGATGCGTTCCACACTGGACATCGCCACAGACCCCTGGGGTATCAAAGTAAACCGTGTCGAGTTAAAGAATATTATGCCGCCCCCAGACATCCAGAATGCCATGGAGAAGCAGATGAAGGCAGAACGAGAAAGACGTGAAGCTGTTACCCGTGCAGAAGGTGAAAAGAGAGCGAAAGTCCTTTCCGCAGAAGGTGAAAAGGAATCCGCCATTCTCCGTGCGGAAGCAGAAAAGCAGTCCGCTATTCTTCGCGCAGAAGCTGAAAAAGAGAAGAAAATCCGTGAAGCAGAAGGTGAAGCAGAAGCTATTCTTAAGGTACAGCAGGCATATGCCGACGGTATCCGCATGTTAAAGGAAGCAGCACCCGATGACAAGGTACTGAAGTTAAAGAGTTTGGAGGCCTTTGAAAAGGCAGCTGACGGCAAGGCTACCAAGATTTTACTGCCCGCAGATTTGCAGGGCATAGCTTCCCTGGCAACCACCTTCCGGGAAGTAGCCGGCGATAAATAAGAAAAAAGGAATCGCTGAGATTCTTATGATGCTCGGAATCTGCACAGGCGGGTTCCGAGTATTTGTATTAAAGGGAAAGGAATGGACATTTTTATGGTAAACTTAAAAGGACGTAATTTCTTAAAACTGCTTGATTTTACACCGGAGGAAATCCAGTACCTTCTGGATTTGGCCGCAGAATTAAAGGAAAAGAAAAAGAAGGGCGTACTGCATGATACCCTGCGCGGTAAAAACGTAGCCCTGATTTTTGAAAAGACCAGCACCCGTACCCGTTGCTCTTTTGAAGTAGCCGCGCACGACCTCGGCATGGGAACCACCTACTTAGACCCCACCGGTTCCCAGATTGGCAAAAAGGAAAGCATTGCCGATACCGCAAGAGTACTGGGACGTATGTACGAAGGTATCGAATACCGTGGTTTCGGACAGGATATTGTGGAAGAACTGGCGAAATACGCAGGCGTGCCGGTATGGAACGGACTTACCAATGAGTTTCACCCCACCCAGATGCTGGCAGATCTTCTGACCATCAGAGAACACTTGGGACGCATCAAGGGCGTCAAGCTTACATACATGGGCGATGCCCGTTACAATATGGGCAACTCCTTAATGGTAGCCTGTGCGAAAATGGGCATGCACTTTACCGCCTGCACTACGAAGGAATATTTCCCGGATGCGACACTGGTAGCGGAATGTGAGAAAATTGCATCGCAGACCGGCGGCAGCATTACCCTGACCGAGGATGTTACGGCAGGCACTAAGGGAGCAGATGTCATCTACACCGATGTATGGGTTTCCATGGGCGAGCCGGACGAAGTATGGAGCAGCCGTATCAAGGCATTAAGTCCTTATCAGGTAAATAAAAAAGTAATGGAGAATGCCGGAGAACAGGCTATTTTCATGCACTGCCTTCCCGCCTTCCATGACCTGAAGACCAAGATTGGCAAAGAAGTGGAAGCAAAATTCGGAATGTCCGAGCTGGAAGTAACCGATGAAGTATTTGAGTCCGCCCGGTCCGTAGTCTTTGACGAAGCGGAAAACAGAATGCATACCATCAAGGCGGTTATGGCGGCAACTCTGTAACAGGCAGTAACGACAGAAACGGAAAGACAGGAATATGACTTTGCAGAAGAAAGTAAAAACAGAGATTGCATGGCTCCCGAGCATCGACTCCACCAATGAGGAAATCAAGCGGAAAGCAGCGGAGGGCGCTGCGGAAGGACTGGTAATAGCGGCGGATATGCAGACAGCCGGGAAAGGAAGAAGAGGCAGGGCATGGCAGTCCCCCGCCGGCAAGAACCTTTATTTTTCCATCCTGCTCCGCCCTGAAGTGAAGCCGGACAAGGCGTCCATGGTCACCCTGCTTATGGCGGTAGCCGTGCAGAAAGCGGCAGCGGCGGTAAGCAGTACGGAAACCCTGATCAAATGGCCAAACGATGTGATTATGCACGGCAAAAAAATAACCGGCATCCTGACGGAAATGTACCTTAAGGGCGAAGAGATTGACTTTGTGGTCATCGGTACCGGCGTCAATGTGAAAGCACAGACCTTTCCCGAGGAGCTGGTGAATGCCTCCGATATAGAAACGGAGAGCGGCAGGGTGATTTCCCGCAAAGAGCTCTTAGAGGTCATAGTGGATGAATTTTTTGTCCTCTACGAGGAATATATAAAGACCGGCAACCTTCGGTTTGTGAAGGAAACTTACGAAAAAGCACTGGTGAACAAAGACAGGGAGGTGCTCATTTTAGACCCTGCCGGTGAATACCGTGCCGTGGCGGAAGGCATTGATGAAAAAGGAGAACTGCTGGTGCGCATGGCGGACGGCACCGTCCGTACCGTGTACGCCGGGGAAGTATCAGTGAGAGGTATCTATGGCTATGTCTGATGGAAAACAGGAAAAAATGGTGCTGTGCGGCGCCAATTCCTATGATATGAAGTATTATTTCAATGAAAAATTTAACGGCATCCCGGAGTCTGTCAAGAACGAGCTGCATATTCTCTGCGTCCTTTTTACCGAGGAAGTGGGCGGCATTTTTACCATCGGCTTTGACGAGGAAGGCAATGTGCTGTTAGAAACCAACGCGGATGACGATGACATTTATTATGACGACATCAGCAGCGGGCTTATGGTAGCGGAGGTGCGCCGCCACAGAAGAGAACTGTTGGAGAGCTTAAGCATTTACTACCGGGTATTTATTCTGAAAGAAGACTTCAGCGATATGCTGACGGATGAGGATGAATAGGTCATTTTTTATGATTGCAGGATGAGGATGAACAATGATTTTAGTGATTGACGTGGGAAATACCAACATTACCTATGGCGTGTATGAAAAAGGAAAAATGAAGGCAACCTTCCGGGCAACGACGAAGCTACCCCGGACGTCCGATGAATACGGTATTCTGCTGCATAGCATGCTTTCCATGAAAGGCATTTCCATGCAGCAGATAGAAGGCACTATCATAGCCAGCGTGGTATCGGATGTGATGCATTCCCTGACGGGCGGCATCAGGCGGTATCTGGGACATTCCCCCATTATCGTGGGACCCGGCGTGAAAACGGGCATTAAGGTAGTGACGGAAAATCCGAGAGCTATCGGAGCAGACCGGATTGTGGATGCGGTTGCCGCTTACGAAAAATACGGTGGTCCGGTGCTGGTGCTGGATTTCGGTACCGCTACCACCTATGACCTGATAAGCGAGGAGGGTAAGTTTCTTGCCGGCATTACGGCGCCCGGCGTGCGTATCAGCGCGGAGGCACTCTGGCGGGATACTGCCATGCTGCCCCGTATTGAGATTAAAAAGCCTAAGTCCATACTGGCGGAGGAAACCATTACCAGTATGCAGGCAGGTATCTTTTACGGACAAATCGGCCAGACGGAATACATCATCAAAAAGGTGAAGGAAGAAAGCAGACTCAAAAACCTGAAAGTGGTGGCCACCGGCGGGCTGGGACGCGCCATTGCGGATGAAACGGACAGCATCGACATTTATGACAGCTATCTGACACTGGACGGCCTCTGTCTGATCTATGAGAAAAACAGGAAAAAGGAAGCATGAAATTAACAATAGGCAATGTAGAACTCAAGAATAATGTGATTTTAGCTCCGATGGCAGGCGTAACAGACCTGCCATTCCGCGTCCTGTGCAAAGAGCAGGGAGCGGGACTTTTGTGCATGGAGATGGTCAGCGCCAAGGCAATTTATTACGGCAGCAAAAATACGGAGGAGCTGATGAAAATAAGCCCTGCCGAAATGCCGGTATCCCTGCAGCTTTTCGGCTCCGATGCGGATATTATGGCAGATATGGCAAAGAAAATAGAAGAAAAGCCCTTTGCCGTTCTGGACATCAATATGGGCTGTCCGGTTCCCAAGGTGGTCAACAACGGCGAAGGCTCCGCCCTGATGAAAAATCCGAAGCTGGCGGAAGAAATCATCACAAAAATGGTAAAAGCCGTAAAAAAGCCTGTCACCGTAAAAATCCGCAAGGGCTTTGACGAGGCACACTTAAATGCCGTGGAGATGGCGAAAATCGCGGAAGCCTCCGGTGCGGCGGCAGTAGCGGTGCACGGCAGGACAAGGGAGCAGTACTACGCCGGAAAAGCGGACTGGGACTGCATCCGGGCAGTAAAGGAAGCGGTGAAAATCCCGGTTATCGGAAACGGGGATGTGACCGATGCTCTTTCCGCAGAACGGCTTTTGAAAGAAACCGGCTGCGACGGCGTGATGGTGGGCAGGGCAGCCCAGGGCAATCCGTTTATCTTCCGGGAAATCACGGAATATCTGGAAACCGGTGTAATCCCCCCGAAGCCAACACCTGCAGAGGTGCGCGCCACCATTGAACGGCATGCCAGGATGCAGATGGAGGAAAAGGGCGAATACACCGGCGTCAGGGAAATGCGCAAGCACCTTTCCTGGTACACGGTAGGTTATCCCAATTCCGCAAAATACCGCCAGATGATTAACAGCATGGAAACCATGGAGGAGCTGCTTCACAGCCTGGATATGGTTTTTTCGAAGGAAGCATAGAAGAAATCCGGACGTCTGTGCATAGATTGTCCTTCCCCTGCATAAGGTACAAAGAAAGGGGACGGGCATGGAAGAACTGACGGTGGTTGTATTTTATATGGAAGAAACATGGGGCAGGGCAGAAAAAAGGATACCCTGGCATTTTAGAGCGAGAGAGCCCTGGCAGTACCATGTGGAGTGGGAGCAGGAAGAAATACCGCATCTGTGCAGGGTGTATCTGCCGGAACGCATGCAAAAGAAAAAGGAATGGACGAAGGACGGATTTACTTCCTATATGGAGGGACTACCCATTCCGGGGGAAAGCACCGACGTGTATTACTACTATACGAAGGCTGCGGCGACCTTTTTGCACAGGAAAAACGACAGCCTGTCCGCGGAGGGAGCACGGTTTTTACTGCGTTATTACGGGATAAAAACAGAAGCGCTGCTTTTGCTTGAGGATACGGCTGTCCGTGGAGAGGACTGGCTGTACGACTATGCCGGGGATACCCGTTATATGGGCATACTGACAGACAGACCGGGGGAGCAGGAAGAGGTGGCTGATTTTCTGTATGAAGAATACGGCATTGTGTTGCAGGTGGCGGACAGGGCCGGGAAATGGCATATTCCCGACAACACCTCCTGTCTTTTTGTGGCGGGGGAAAAATGGTACGGACTCCGTCCGGCGGACATCGGGCAGAGGGGAACACTGCTTTTTATGGGCGCAGGCGGGGAACGGACATTTGCAGGCAGGCTTCCGGCAGAACGGATAATTTCCGTGGAACGCTATCTGCGTGAGAGGGGAATAAAGTGACATTATGGAAAAACAGTATGCAATTTGTACAATTTTGCCCCGGAGGGCAAGGAAATTGTTGTATAATCGGCAAAATGTTGTATAATAGAAATTAACTAACGATACCGATTGGGAGGTACATATGGATAAAAAATTTTTATACGCAAACAAAGACGTTCAGACGAGAAAGGTAAACCGTTTTTCTCTGATTGGACTGGGGGCACTTTATTTATTGATCGTGGGTGTGTATCTGGAATCCTTCTTAAAGGGAAGCATGAAAATTCTTCCGATTATTGTGGTGGCCGCCGTTGTGGTGGTGAGCTGCGTACTTAACCTTATTGTAATCCTGAAAAACAGAGCAAGCGCAAAACTCAGGTATTTCTGTATGTTTGAGCTGTTTGTACTGGCAGGCATTGTGGCATATTTCTACGACCCGTACTTTATATGCTTTTTAGTATGCATGCCTCTGATTGCATGGATCTTATACGGTGACAAGAAATTTATGGCAATTACGTCCATTCTGTATGCGGTGGAAAATATCGGACTTACGGTATACAAGGTAAATGTGGCAAAGAGCATTTCCTCAGAAAATGCCATGGAGAATTATTTTGCACTCGGCACATTGGTGCTCTTCCTGTTTGTATGCTATTATGCAACGGTAGTTTCCGATAAATTCAATGCCGATACATCCGGTCTTCTGAAAGAGGAGGCTGATGCCCAGAAGGATCTTTCCGAAGGTGTGCTTAAGGTAGCCGAGGAAGTAAGAAAGGGCGCACAGGATGCCATGAACATTGTGGACGAAGTAAAGGATTCCACCGAAGTGACCAGCCGTTCCATCGTGGACATCAGCGAAAGTACATCCGTAACCGCAGAAAATATCCAGACACAGACGGTTATGACACAGAATATCCAGGAGAATATCGAAAAGACTGTGGAGAGAGCCGCACATATGGTAAAGGTTGCCGATACATCCAAGGATATCAATACCAAGAATGTCGACATCATGACAAGACTGAAGGAACAGTCCGAAATTCTTTCCGAAACCAACGGACAGGTTTCCGATTCCATGGGAAAACTGCAGGAAAATGTAGAAAATGTGCGTAACATCACAAAGACAATCTTCTCTATTTCTTCCCGTACCAATCTGCTGGCATTGAACGCTTCCATTGAAAGTGCGCGTGCCGGAGAAGCCGGAAGAGGATTTGCGGTAGTAGCGGATGAAATCAGAGAGCTTTCCGAAAAGACAAGAAAAGAAACCGAAAATATCGCAACTATCCTGGAAGCACTGAATGCCAATGCGGTAGAGACCGCCGATGCGGTAGGTCGATCCATGGAAGTCAGCGAACAGCAGGATAAGATGATTGCCGAAGCTTCCGATCAGTTTGGTGCATTAAACGGCAATGTAAACGAATTGGTAGCTGATATTCAGGAAATTGATACCATGTTAGAGAGTCTGTCCAATGCCAACAACCGTATTGTTGACAATATCATGCAGCTTTCCGCAACCACAGAGGAAGTAACCGCTTCCGCACAGCAGTCGGCCAGCATGAGTGACAAGAACAGAGTAAATACCGAAAAGGCACAGGAAGTATTGAAGCAGGTGCTTGAGGTTGCCGAGAAAATGGATCAGTTCCTTCAGAAGTAATAATTCTTACCGAAAAGGAAAAGATTTTACAGAGTGAAACTTTACAGAAGACACAGTGTCATGCGGTTCTTTCTTGACACTGTGTCTAAAATTAAGTATAATACCTACTTATTACAGGCGCAGAAAGCGGCTGTTGTAAAGGGAGAATAAAGAATAGGAAGGCGATTAAGATGGAATCCAAGAAAAATATTCTGACTTACGAAGGGTTAAGAAAATACGAAGACGAGCTGCATGACTTAAAGGTTATAAAACGTAAAGAAGTAGCACAGAAGATTAAGGAAGCAAGAGAGCAGGGTGACTTATCCGAAAATGCGGAATACGATGCGGCAAAGGACGAGCAGAGAGACATTGAAGCCCGTATTGAAGAGCTGGAAAAAATCCTGAAGAATGCAGAAGTGGTAGTTGAAGATGAAGTGGATTTAGACAAAATCAACATCGGCTGCCAGGTTAAAATTTTAGATATGGAATATAACGAAGAACTGGATTACAAAATTGTCGGATCTACCGAAGCAAACAGCTTAAAGGGCAAGATTTCCAACGAAAGCCCCGTAGGCAAGGCTTTAATCGGCAGCAGACTGGGCGACGTCGTAGAAGTGGAGACCCAGGCCGGCATCTTAAAATACAAGGTACTGGAAATTCAGAGATCCAATACCGCAGACTAAAACAGTACCGGGAGACCGGTTGAAGGAGTAAAACAGTGGCAGAGAATAATCAGGGACAACAGAATCAGGCAGCACAGGAGCAGGACATCCATCAGCTCCTCAAGGTCAGAAGAGAGAAGCTTGCCAATTTACAGGAAGCCGGCAAGGACCCTTTTCAGATTACCAAATATGACGTAACACATCACAGCCGGGAAATCAAAGACAACTTTGAGACACTGGAAGGAAAGACCGTATCCATCGCAGGACGTATCATGCAGAAGCGCGTCATGGGTAAGGCTTCTTTCTGCAACGTACAGGATTTGCAGGGCAATATCCAGACCTACGTGGCAAGGGACAATATCGGAGAGGAGTCCTATGCGGACTTCAAAAAATATGACGTAGGCGATATTGTCGGCGTAAAGGGTGAAGTGTTCAAGACAAAGACCGGCGAAATTTCCATTCATGCGGCGGAGGTAACCTTACTTTCCAAGAGCCTGCAGATTCTTCCCGAGAAATTCCACGGCCTTACCAATACGGATATCCGTTACAGACAGCGCTACACCGATCTGATTATGAATCAGGATGTAAAGGATACCTTTGTAAAGAGAAGTAAAATTATCAGCGCTATCAGACGTTATCTTGACAGCCAGAACTTCATGGAAGTGGAAACTCCCATGTTAGTAGCCAATGCAGGCGGTGCGGCAGCAAGACCCTTTGAAACCCATTACAATGCACTGGACGAAGACGTTAAGCTTCGTATTTCCTTAGAGCTTTACTTAAAGAGACTGATCGTAGGCGGCATGGAAAGAGTTTACGAAATCGGTCGTGTATTCCGTAATGAAGGTCTGGACACCAGACATAATCCGGAATTCACCCTGATGGAGCTCTATCAGGCGTACACCGACTACAACGGCATGATGGATCTGACGGAAAACATGTTCCGTTATGTTGCGCAGGAGGTCTGCGGCACGACCCTTATCCCTTATGCAGAAGAAATGATTGACCTCGGAAAGCCTTTTGAAAGACTGACCATGATTGATGCTGTTAAGAAATACACCGGCATTGATTTTGACCAGGTGGCAGATACCGCAGAAGCAAAGAAATTAGCAGACGAAAAGGGCATTCACTACGAAGACCGTCACGTTAAGGGTGACATCTTAAATCTCTTCTTTGAAGAGTTCGTAGAAGAGCATTTAATCCAGCCCGTATTTATTATGGACCATCCGCTTGAAATTTCTCCTCTTACCAAGAGAAAGCCGGACAAGCCGGAATATGTAGAGCGTTTCGAGCTGTTTATCTACGGCCGCGAAATGTGCAACGCCTACTCCGAATTAAACGATCCCATCGACCAGAGAGAACGTTTCAAGGCGCAGGAAGCTGCTCTGGCAGCCGGTGACGAAGAAGCCAACACCACGGACGAAGATTTCATGAACGCTCTGGAAATCGGTATGCCTCCCACAGGTGGCATCGGTTACGGCATCGACCGTCTGGTCATGCTGCTCACCAATTCCCCTGCCATCCGCGACGTGCTCCTGTTCCCAACGATGAAAACTTTGAGTAAAGAAAACCAGTAAAATCAAGGGTTTCAGCGATTTTGAGTTGTGATTTACTACAAATTTACTACAAATTTGCTACGTATAATACGGAATAATACTTGATAATACGTTTTGTGCGACATTTAATTTTATAGGGTATGTACCTTTAGGACACTTTCCAAGTGAGAATTTGGGAGTGTCCTTTTGTTATGGTCAAAAATAAAATTTGGAGGTAAATACAATGAACAGTACAGCGTTAGGAGCAGAAAAGAAAGAAAACATTATTTTTATCAGCGATGCACATGAGAAATTCTATTACGAGAAGTTAAAAGAGGTAAGGTATCAGGATGTTTACCACAAGGCACTCTGCTACTGTCTTGGCATCAGTGACGATACCAGAAGAAATATTAAAAGCATTTATGATTTTAAGACAGGCTGCGTGAAAACGGAATGCCTGCAGGAAGGCTGGCAGACCAGCGGAAGCGTGAAAGTAGTCAGAATGGCATTTAATCTGTACTGTAATGGTACACCGAGTGTTTTTGACTATGAGGATATGGAGGAGCAGATTGACGAGTGCAGGAATTACACGGTGGAGGAACTGTTCTGCTGTGCCTACGCACCATATTTTTGGCAGGCGGTACAGATTCGTTATCCGGAGTATGCAAGATACAACCGGGAGCTGTATGCCCTGTTTGGAGGAGCAGACTAATGTTAAAGGTCAGACTGATGGGAACGAAGAACGATATTACTTGGTTCGGAAAGATATTGAACAATAATTCCAAAATTGAAGTTACCGAATTTTCAGATTTGTACCCGAACAAGGGGACAAAGAAGTTTTACAGAGCGTATGTGGAAGTAAGAAAGAGCAATGTAGCAGAGAAATCATAGAAAACAGCATAGAAAAAGGAGAATGTATCATGTGTAAAGTTATATCAATTGCAAACCAAAAAGGTGGTGTGGGTAAGACCACCACCACAAGCAACTTAGGAATCGGGCTGGCAAAGCAGGGAAAGAAAGTCCTGCTGATCGATGCGGACGCACAGGGGAGCCTGACTGCAAGTTTAGGCTTTACGGAACCGGACAAGCTGGAGGTCACGCTTGCCACGGTCATGGCAAATATTATCAATGATGAGGAAATGGAAAAGGGATACGGCATTTTGGAGCATGAGGAGGGCATTTCCCTCATGCCGGGAAATATTGAGCTGTCCGGTCTGGAGGTATCGCTTGTGAATGCCATGAGCAGGGAGCTGGTGCTGCGTTCCTACATAGAGCAGGTAAGGGAGGACTACGATTACATTCTGATTGACTGTATGCCCTCGCTTGGCATGATAACCATAAATGCCTTTGCCTGTGCCGACAGTATCTTAATTCCCGTGCAGGCGGCATATCTGCCCGTAAAAGGTTTGGAGCAGCTTATCAAGACCATAGGCAGGGTAAAGCGGCAGATCAATCCAAAACTGGAGATAGAGGGGATTCTGCTGACGATGGTGGATAACCGCACCAACTATGCAAAGGACATCAGTGCATTACTGATTGAGAATTATGGAAGCAAGGTTAGGATATTTCAGAACAGTATCCCGATTTCCGTAAGGGCTGCGGAAATTTCAGCAGAAGGTGTCAGCATCTATCGGCATGACCCGAAGGGGAAAGTGGCGAGTGCCTATCAGTCTTTGACGGAGGAGGTGCTTCGTGATGAGTAAGGCAGGAAGTGCATCAAAGGTCAAAATAAATAGTTTTGATGATCTGTTCGGAGCTTCCCAAGCTCCGGCAGGCACAGAGCAGGTGCGGGAGATACCGCTTTCCGAGCTGCATGAGTTTAAGGGACACCCGTTCAAGGTGCTTGACGATGAAAAGATGCAGGAAACCGTGGAGAGCATTAGAAACTATGGTGTGTTAATGCCCGGTATTGCAAGACCGAGGGCAGGGGGCGGCTATGAGATCATTGCCGGGCACCGCAGGAAGCACGGGTGCGAGCTGGCAGGGCTTTCCACCATGCCGATGTTCGTGCGGGATTACAGCGATGATGAAGCAACGGTTATCATGGTGGATACCAACATTCAGCGTGAGGATATTTTACCCAGCGAAAAAGCAAGGGCTTATGCAATGAAGTATGAAGCCATGAAACATCAGGGCAAAAAGGGAAGCGGAAGCAGCCTTGACGAAGTGGGGGAAGCTGCCGGAGAGAGTGGAAAGACGGTGCAAAGGTATATATGGCTTGCCCGTCTGTCTGATGAATTGCTGGATATGGTCGATAAGAAGAAAATCGGTCTGGTGCAGGGCGTTGACATATCGTTTCTCACGGAACAGGCGCAGGAATGGGTACAGGTCATTCTGGAGGAAACAGGTGCAGCAATTTCCACCCACCAGTCGGCAAAACTGAAGGAGTATGGAAAAAACGGGGAGCTGACCCTTGCAATGGTAAGGCTCATTTTGACGGAGGAAAAGCCGAAGGAAAGAAAGGTCACAATCAAAGGCGAGAGGATCAGCCGATATTTTACGGAGGAGTATTCCAGTGAGGAAATAGAAAATATCATCTATCAGCTATTGGAGGAATGGAACGCCGCAAATGGCGTGAGCAAGCAGTAAAGGAGGCACGGAAAATGGGCGGTACAATCAAATTCGATTATTACTACGGAATCGAAGCGGAGCAGTTTTCGTTTTACCGTGTTCCACGTCTGCTGATTAAGGACGAGAGGTTTAAGGGGCTTAGCAGCGATGCTAAGCTCCTCTATGGACTGATGCTTGACCGTATGGCACTTTCCATGAAAAATGGCTGGCTTGATGATGAAAACAGGGCGTATATCATTTATACGGTGGACAGTATCATGGAGGATTTGGGATGCGGCAAGGATAAGGCGATAAAAGTCCTTGCCGAATTAGATACCAATAAAGGGATCGGTCTGGTGGAACGGATACGCAGGGGACTTGGCAAGCCGGATATTATTTATGTGAAGAACTTTGTTATTCCAGAGGAAAATGATGAGCAGCCGGATAAACAGGGAGGCGATAAAGGTGCTTTTACTGAGGACGGAGAAGCCGACTTGCAGAAGTCGGAAAAACCGACTTCAAGAAGTTTGAGAAGCCGACTTCAAGAGGTCGGAAAAACCGACTTCAAGGATTCGGATAATCAGACTTCAGGAGGTCGGGAAAACGAACTTCAAGAGGTCGGAAAACCAGCCCCTAATTATACTGACTATAATAATACTGACATGAGCTATAACAATCCTATCAATCAATCAGGAGACCCGGAGCAGAGAAACGATAAGATTGATGTGATGGAGGACGTGAACGCATACATAGAGCTGATTAAGCAGAATATTGAGTATGAGCATCACATGAAGTATGATAAAAGGCAGGACAGGGATTTGTATGAGGAGCTTTTTGAGGTCATCTGTGAAGTGGTATGCGTAAAGCGTAAAACGGTCAGAATAGCGGGAGAGGATTACCCATATGAGCTTGTAAAATCGAAATTCCTGAAGCTCAACAGCGGGCATCTGGAGTATGTGATCGGCTGTATGCACGATACTGTCACAAAGATAACCAACATTAAGGCATACATGGTTACAGCACTTTATAATGCTCCCTCAACTATGAACCATTATTATCAGCAGGAGGTACAGCATGATATGTATGGCGGCGGCTGGGAGGAAAAAGGGATTGTCTGAAAGAATTGGAAAGATTTTTGCGGAGATAATAAATATATTCACAGGCAGCTTTTGGACAGAGTGTCCAGAGGTGGATAATGGTTTAAAAAATAGATTAGGCGGTGCGGTATGGAGAAGAAAGTATATATCACGAAAGAAGAACAGGAAAAGTGCAGAAGGGTTGCGGAGGCGTTTGCAGAGCTGTATGGGCTTGAGAATATCCTTGTCATGGATGCAGGAAGATACGGCTTTGTAAAATTGCAGTATTACAAGGAGCCGCAGGGCTTTGATGATGTGATAACCTTCACGGATAGTCAGAGTATGTTTGAAAATCTGTGGCAGGAATGGCTTGATACAAAGCTCTATTTAATGGCAAAGGGAACGCCGCTGATGGAGAAAGGTTATGGCGGCGTATTAAAAAGTCTGCCGGAGGAAAAACAGAAGGAACTTACAGACAGAAAAGCCGACTTTGCAATAAAGGCAGGAATTACATTATAAGCAACACAGCGTAAGGGCAGTTATGAGCAGACAGCTTGTAGCTGCCTTTTTATGTTCAATGACTTTTGGACACGATGTCTAAAGGTGGAAAGGAAGATAACAATGGAATCAATGAGAGATATCAACAGGGTAATGGAGAGGGAGGTTGCAAAGGGGAGCTGTCCGCTGGCTTTTGAACGGATGGAATTTGGCAGTAAGCCTTTTCAGTTTATCATATCAGAGGAAAAGTTAAATGAAGTTCTTACATATCTGCTGCGGATCAGAACCTTCGGGCAGTATGCAGGGAAAAGCATAATCAACAATGTATATATGGATTTGGATATGCTCTGCAAAAAGCCGCAGTTTAAGCGCACCCGTTCCGTCGTGGAACGGGAAGAAGTTTACACAAAAGTGCAGAGATATAAAAGAAAACTGAAGCCGGAATATGACGGCAGGGTGTGTCTGGAAACGGTACAGTGTATTTTCAGCCTGCCGGAGAAAGAAACGGACAGATACAGAATGATCTATGAAGGGCAGGAAACCTATGGTTTTATTATGTCAAATAAATATATCCTCGGTCTGTTTGCTTATTGTGAAGCCGCAAGAAAAACTATTGTGTGGGATGGCGTGGAATTTGAACACCTGACGGAGCAGGAGCAGAAGATCGTTTTGCTTGATAATGTGCGGGATGTGCTGTTTCAGGCATTGCTTTTCGATAATGTTTCAATGGAGAAGAATCATATCCGGGCAGATATGTGTACGGTTATGTTATTGGAATAATAAATACAGACAAAATATTTTATGATAAAAAGACTTCTGTTATAATAATTGAAGCGGAATTTATTTTAAAGAGGGATTATATGAAACAAAATCATCATTCGCTTGCATATAAGCGGCAGAAGCAGCCAAATAAAACCTATAAGGATTTAAAGCAGAAGCAGAAAATGAAAATTGCTGACCAAATGTTTCGGGAAACCTGCTCTTATTATAAAGAAAACGGGGAAATGCCCACAGAGGAAGCAGCAAGGGAAATTACGGAACGTATTTATAAAAAGCTGGAATCACAGGCGGTATGGGTTCCCTTTGATGAGGTTTACCAAGCATATCTTTTAAAGATGCCTCGTTATGAAATCCGTATCAGGGAAAACGGAATACCGGAGGAAAAGCCCGCAAAGGAGAAAAAGCCTGATTTACCAAAGAAAAAGAGGGGAAGCAACAATAAGATATGCCCGGAGTGCGGCAGGAAAATGAAACAGCAGTTTATCGGTTTGCAGCATTGCAAATGCGGTATGAGCTGGAAGAAAGATATTGGATATTTTGAACGTACCGGGGATATGGTGTTTGCTTTGGAACGCAGGAAAACAGGTAAAAAGACAAAGCAGTGTCCGGTAATCCGGTACAGATAAATTAAATATGGTACACAGCGTCAGGGCAGTTATAGACCATAAAGGTTTATAGCTGCCCTTTTTGCGTTTACAGACTTTTGGACACGATGTCCAAAAGCGGAAAGGAGAGCTTATGAAATATTTACTGCATCGGCTGTATGTTCCACCTTAGCGGAGCTTACAGTCAGATAACAATGGATCAGGAGGTACTTATGCAGGAGGAAGTAACGCAAAAGACAATCGCCCTTGTGATTAAGACCTCAAAACTAAGTGCCAGCGTACTGAAAGCTGCAATGCGGATTTATCTGAATCATCAGAAGCAGAAATCACAGAAATCGCATGGTAAAACTTCTGTGAAAAAGCTGGTGGGAGAGGGCGTGGGAGTATCGTCTATCGAAGTGACGGACAGCAACATCAAATCCTTTGAGCGGGTAGCTCGTAAATATAATGTTGATTTTGCTGTCAAGAAAGACAGGACGTGCGAACCGCCCAAGTATCTGGTATTTTTCAAGGGCAGGGATGCCGATGCACTGTCGCAGGCATTCAAGGAATTTGTTTATGGTAATGAGAAAAAGAAAGGCAGGACTTCCGTAAGGGAGAAATTAAAGCATTTCAGGGAAGCAGTGTCACAGGATAAGAACAGGGAGAGGAGCCGGGAGAAAAATAAGGACAGGGGACAGAGCCTATGAGCAGCATCATTGCAGGCATAACCAAAGACCTAAAGGCTGTCCCGGAAAATCTGAAAGCAAAGGCGAAAGGTGCGGACGCCAAGAAGCTGCTGCTTTTGAATGTCCCGTATATCCTTGCAGGCTATTTCTGTGACAAGGTGGCGTGGCTGTGGAGAGTATCGGAGGGAGCAGATGCTTCCGCCAAGATGATTGCAGCCATGAACGGCTTTGATACGCTTTTTTCCAATCCCCTGCCCAGCTTCCACCCAAGAGATTTACTGATTGGAGCAGGCTGCGGCATAGCCCTCCGGCTTGTGGTGTACTACAAAGCCAAGAACGCCAAGAAATTCCGGCATGGCAAGGAGTATGGTTCCGCAAGGTGGGGAAATGCCAAAGACATAGAGCCATACATGGACTCTGTGTTTGAAAACAATGTCCTTTTAACCCAGACGGAGAGGCTGATGATGTCAGGCAGACCAAAGCAGCCGAAGTATGCGAGGAATAAAAATATTCTTGTCATCGGCGGTTCCGGTTCCGGCAAGACGAGATTTTTTGTGAAGCCGAACCTGATGCAGATGCACTCAAGCTATGTCGTCACTGATCCGAAAGGAACGGTATTAGTCGAGTGCGGAAAGATGCTGAAAAGGGGCAAATATAAAATAAAAGTCTTAAATACCATAAACTTTGCAAAATCCATGCACTATAATCCTTTCGCCTATTTACGGAGCGAAAAGGATATTCTGAAACTTGTAAACACGATCATAGTCAACACCAAAGGAGAGGGACAGCAATCCGGTGAGGACTTCTGGATCAAGGCTGAAAAGCTCTATTATACGGCACTGATCGCTTATATCTGGTATGAAGCTCCGGAGGAGGAGCAGAATTTCGCCATGCTGATTGATCTGATTGATGCAAGCGAAGCCAGAGAGGACGATGAGAATTTCAAAAATGCCGTAGATTTGCTGTTTGAGGAGCTGGAAGCAGAGAACCCGAACCACTTTGCAGTACGGCAGTATAAGAAATACAAGCTGGCTGCGGGAAAAACAGCTAAATCCATACTTATTAGCTGCGGTGCAAGGTTAGCACCATTTGATATCAAAGAGCTGCGTGACCTGATGGAATATGACGAGCTGGAGCTTGACACGCTTGGAGAGCAAAAGACAGCGTTATTCGTCATTATTTCCGATACGGATGCCACATTTAATTTCGTGGTGTCAATCATGTATTCACAGCTCTTTAACCTGCTCTGCGATAAGGCAGACGATGTTTATAATGGCAGGCTTCCGGTTCATGTGCGGTGCCTGCTGGATGAGTTCAGTAATATTGGGCAGATTCCACAGTTTGAGAAGCTGATCGCTACCATTCGTAGCCGGGAAATATCAGCTTCTATTATTTTGCAGTCAAAGTCCCAGCTCAAGGCGATTTATAAGGACAACGCTGACACCATTGAAGGGAATTGTGATACCACCTTATTCCTCGGAGGGAAGGAAAAGACCACCTTAAAAGAGATGGCGGAGATTTTGGGTAAAGAAACAATAGACCTTTACAATACCTCAGATACGAGAGGTACAAGCCAGTCCTACGGTCTGAATTACCAAAAGACCGGAAAAGAGCTGATGAGTCAGGATGAGATAGCGGTCATGGACGGCGGGAAATGTATCATGCAGCTTAGGGGCGTAAGACCTTTTTTCTCAGACAAGTTTGATATAACGAAGCATGACAGATACAAAGAGCTGTCCGATTATGACCCGAAAAATGCCTTTGACATTGAGGACTATGTGAAGCATCTGCATCACATGAAAGTCACGCCTGCAACAATGGTAGACGATGCCTTTGACTGTGGGGAAGTAAACGGGCAGGAGGATAATTCCTCAATGACAACTGAATAGCGGCTTTTGGACAGAGTGTCCAAAAGTGCAGATTGACAACTGAATATGAAAATCTGTTTAGACATGCACAGGTAATGCAAAGCAAGTGTGCAAGTTTACTTGCAGACACGCAGATTTGCATTTAGCTGTATTTGGCGTTCAGCCGCAGCGAGATGAAGCGAAGCATAATCGAGCTGGCATGGATAAACACAAATCAAAGGAGTTTTGCAATGTATCTTTGTGAGAATAGAAAAGCACCCGGCACAGCCTATCGCCAAACAGAATGTACCGGATGCCAGCAGGGTTCTCCAAAGGATTTCCCTGCCCTTATTTTACCACAAAGGGCGGGGATTTACATACAAAGCTCTTTCTTTATCAAAAAATCAAATCTTAGGAAAGAAAGAGGTAAAAATCATGAGTTTTTTTACAACAGCAGTAACAGGATTAAAGACAGTCGTAACAGCAATCGGAGCAGGCGTGGCAGTATGGGGCGTTATCAACCTTCTGGAAGGCTATGGAAATGACAATCCGGGTGCAAA